>ERZ761602.421-NODE-421-length-93079-cov-9.585548_pt1 | contig 93079 bp, 75 predicted proteins | sample MGYA00512165_ERZ761602 | MGnify/ENA primary metagenome ERZ761602 (study PRJEB28899, sample SAMN02445085) | bioreactor sludge metagenome | biome: EBPR sludge; isolation source: Thorneside wastewater treatment plant | place: Australia: Brisbane, Thorneside Wastewater...
CGTCCTCAACGATCAGAATCGAACGCTTCCCCATCACCCCTAGATTCTGCCCTCATTCCGCCCAATAAACAACGCCCACCAAAGGCGTCCCCTCTGCAGATGAAGCTACGAGACATACTAGTTTCTCTCTTGTAAGATGCCCCTCTCGAAAAGGAGTGAAATCAGGCGATCGATATTCTCTATCGTCAAGACGTCCTCAGTCCCTTTCACTTTTAAATAGCTGCTGCCCAAGGATGTCCCCCGATGTGTTAGGTGCCGATGGGTGCCAGCGCGAAACGTAAGGCCATTAAACGATGCCCACGTTTCGTCTTCGAGGGTGGCGGTCGTGCCGAAAAGCCTGTCGGTTACCAAATGAAAATCCTCGTGAATGTATATTGTTCTCGCGAATTGAATTTCAAGGGCGACCTCAGGTTGCTCTTCATTTCTAAGTCGACGCGCAAGTTCAAAAATTACGGGTAGGTTCCCTGAAAGCGATTCGAAGCCGGCGCGTATGTTAATTGTCGACACTACTCCTTCCTTCTTTTTACTGGAAGGCGTACTTTGGAACTGTTCGATAACAATTCCGAGTCCGGTCAATCGTTTTTCTCCAACATAGTGTCCTAATTCTTTTTCAGTGAATGTCGCCGCAAGCTCTTCTAACGAAAGAGCCTTCGTTGCGTCAATCTTGCCTATCACGTCTTCAATTAAATCCGCATGAGAGCTGAGCCGGGAAGATCGGCCAAGAACAAAAGCGTTAGTTAAGCTGTCAAATTCGGTTTGCGCGAACGATTCGTCGTGGTCGAAACCAAATTCCTCATTTAATATCGCAAGAATGTTGTTCATACCCGCTTCGCTATGCAAATTGAAACCCTGAAGAAGGCTTAATGGTGGGTTCATTGCCGCAAGGTCAAGTCCATTACAACCAACGGGAATTACTCGAACGTCCAGAGCGTATGCGAATCCAGACTCAAAGTGGATCCAATTTGAATCGGCCGAAAGCGGCGATAAGAAGACAAACATTATTTTCGACGCCCTTAATGCTTGTTCTATTTTGTGAGTCCAATTTCGGCCAAAGGGAATACTTTGCCCATCCGACGAAAGAAAGAAATCAATTGATTTGGCAGTTTTCTTGATTAGCTCCTTTCGAAGGTAAATCAGCGCTTCCGCATCCTTGGAAGAGTGGCTTAAAAAAACAATTGGTTTATCCATATGCTTCTAAAACGTGCTCGCGCGTTGAATATTACACCGTAGCCATTTTGTCCACAATGCTTGTAAACAATAAAGTTCGCGATGTTAGCCTTGTCTAGATTCCGGGTTAATGGCCCGGCGGACAATTAGCAATGGATAAGAGGTCGCTCAAAGCCTAATACTCAAAGTTTCGCGTTTTTATTGGGCTTTTTGGTGATTTCGCTGCGTGGCGGAATGGTTTGACGGCTTGGCGGAAGGGTTTGACGGCTTGGCGGAATGATTTGACGGCTTGGCGGAATGATTTGACGGCTTGGCGGAATGGTTTGACGGCTTGGCGGAATGGTTTGACGGCTTGGCGGAATGATTTGACGGCTTGGCGGAACGGTTTGACGGCCTGGCGGAACGGTTTGACGGCTTGGCGGAACGATTCGCGGACATGGCTGAATGGTTCGCCGGCCTCGGAAATCCGTTTTGCGGCGTGAGAAACAAAATGAGCAAAAGACCTTGCGCTTCGTCCGAAAATCGCCTTATACTTACGCCGAATTTGATGGAGCCCACATAGATCAAGTTAACCTTTTAACTCTCCGATCTTTCCCGCTTCCTCAATTCAAACAAAATCCAAAAAACGATCAGGAGGCTTATTTTCGTATGGCTAGAGCATATTGGTTACCGAAGAACCGTGCGGGGCGGGTTACGCTTTTTACTAATTTTCAGGCGAAGATCGAAACATATGAGACGACGTTGGGGCTGACGGTGCCGGAGATCACGCGGCTTTTGTTGATCTGCGAGACGTTTCTGACGCTCGACACCTACGTTGAGAACACGAAGGCGACGATGGAGTCGCTGATCGAATGGCGGGACCGGATCTATGAGGACGAGACGGACAGCAATCCGCCGGGGCCGGCTCCGACGTTTGGCAGCTATGCGTTGCCGGTGGGCGCGTTTTACGGCATCTTGGACGAATTTCGGCGGATGGTCGATCAGATCAAAACGCGGAACGGCTATACGCTGGAGATCGGCGAGGACCTGATGATCGTCGGCAACGAAGTGCCGCCGACGCCGGAGAACATCAGCCCGCAATTGACGCTCGAGGCACGGCCGAACTACGGCGTGCGGGTCGCGGGGCTGATGAAGGGCATGAGCGCCGTCCGCATCGAATATCGGCGAAAGGGCGGGCCGAGCTGGACGATGGCCGGCGTGCTCACCAACCTGCCGAGCGAGATAACCATCGCCCCGCAAACGCCCGGCGAACCGGAGTCCGGCCACATCCGCGCAATCTACCTCGTAAAGAACGCCCCCGAAGGCGATTACTCACCCGATTATCCGATCACGATCGACGAATAGCCTTTCGTCAATCGTAAATCGTGAATCGTGAATCGTTTGGTCGAGCCCTTGCTTGAGCGCGGGGCTCTGACACGGCGATTCCGCATTCCGCATTCCGAGTTCCGCATTGGATGAACCGCCCTTACTTACGTGCGGGCTTGTGCATTGGGGCACACCCATCATTTATCAATTATCATCTATCAATTAATTGCGCCCTCCCTTACGGTCGGGCTACTGACACGGCGATTCACGATTTACGATTCCCGATTCACGCGCCACAGACGAAACTGATATATTTTTGGATATGGTGAAACGCCTTTGTTTTGGTGTGGCGGTGCTTGTGCTTGCGGCGGCGGGGTTTGGGCAGCAGACCAATCCGGTCGAGCGGCAGGTCGCGAATCCGATCACCGACACGCCGAATATCAATCCCGTTTCGGAAGAGCGGAGCGTTGTTGCTCCGAAAAAGAAGCCGAGCTTTGAGCCGGAAGGCGGCGACGGCGAAGTGGTCGTTTATTCAAGCCGGCAGACGGTCGAGGGCGAAGAGGGAAAGCGGGTGATCGTCCACGAGGGAAACGTGGACGTGCGGTACGGCATCTACCGGATGCAGGCGGATCGGATCGTTATCTACGAGGCGGAGAACCGGATGGAGGCGACCGGCAGCGTCGTCTTTGACCAGGGCGACGACCAGCGGATCACGGGCTCACGCGGCGTTTGGAACTACCGGACGAAGCTCGGCGTTTTTGAGAACTCGACCGGCTTCACGAATCAGACCAACGACGGCAGCGTCATCTTTTTTACGGCCGACCGCGTCGAGCGCGTCTCGCTCAACGAGGTGGTCGTCACCCGCGGCAAGTTCACCGCATGCGACGAGGCCGTGCCGACGTGGTCCTTTACGGCGGACGAGGCACGCATCCGGCCGAACGACAAGATCAAGCTCAAGAACGCAAAGTTCAGGCTGAGCGACGTGCCGGTGCTGCCGGTGCCTTTTGCTTCGATACCGATAAAAGAACGCGACCGGGCGAGCGGTTTTCTGACGCCGACCATCGGCTATTCGCGGGACAAGGGCCTGCGGCTCTCCGGTGCGTATTACCAGACGCTCGGGCGAAGCGCGGATGCGACGCTGCGGGCAGATGTTTACACCGGCCGCGGCGTCGGCTACGGGCTCGATGTGAGGACGCGGGCGAACTCGCGGTCGTACTTCAACTTCGGCTTCTACGCCGTCAAGGACCGCATCTTCGGCCCGGCGGAGAGCGCGGAAAATCCGGACCAGGGCGGCACGCTGCTTTATGCCGAGGGCGTGCAGTATTTTCCGAATGGCTTCACGGCGGCGGCTGACGTAAGGCTGACCTCGAACCTCGACTTTCGGCAGGTCTTTTCGGACGGCATCCAGCAGATCATCTCGCCGATCGAGGTCTCGCAGGCGTTCGTCAATAAAAGCTGGAACAACTACACGCTCAATCTGCTCGCCCGCTCGCAGGAGATCTCGATCCCGAACGTGCAGATCAAGACGCGAAACCTGCCGAGCGTGAATTTCGAGAAGCGGCCCTCGCAGATATCTTTCCTCAAGCCACTATATTTTTCGTTCAAGACGAGCGTCGAGGGCGTTTCGCGTCGCGAGGAGGTTCGGAACCTCGCTCTTTATCAGCAAACGACCGGAGGCGACCCGGTGGTCTCGCCGGCGATCGGGCAGCGGCTCGATATCTATCCGCAGGTGACGCTGCCGATCAGTACGAAATATTTCAATTTTACGGCAACGGCGGCGACGCGGGTCACGTATTACTCGAATTCGTTCAACGATATGCGGCGGGTCGTCGGCCGCGATGTGATCAGGAAACTCGGCGAGTTCGAGTTCGACGTCCGGCCGGTCGCTCTGGCCAGGAACTTCTACGGCAAGAACCACACATTCCGCTTTCGCCACGTCATCGAACCCTTCGCGACCTATCGCTACATCAAGGGCGTCGATAACTTCCGCCGGATCATCCGCTTTGATGCGACGGACACGATCACCGACACGAACGAGATCGAGTTTGGCGTGACCAACCGCATCTATACGCGGAAATATGCCGAGGCGGTGACCGGCGACGCTCAACGGCGGCTGCGCGATGCCGGGGCCGGAGCGAAGGACGCCGAAAGCTCGCAGCCCTATGAGATCGCGAGCCTCACCATCCGCGGGAAGTACTTTTTCGATAAGACATTCGGCGGAGCGCTGGAGGTCGGGCGGAGGAACCAGATCGCACCGATCACGTCGCTGTCGTTCTATACGTTTGGCGGCGTGCCGCGGCGGTTTTCGCCGATCAATATCGACTTCACCTACCGGCCGCAGCGGACGATCTTTGTCGCGACGCGGGCAGATGTCGGCACCTATGGCGACGGGCTTCGGGCGGTCTCGGCAACGGTCGGCTACGACACGCCGCTCGTCAAATTCTTTCAGACCTTTTACTACACGCGGGCGGTGACGCTCGTTCCCTCGCTCTCGCAATACGCTAACGAGGCCGGCAAAGAGCCTGGCACACGGCGGGGCTCGCAGTGGAGCCCTTCGGTTTTCCTCGGCGATCGTAACAAAGGGCTCTACGGCGGTGCATCGGTCTTTTTCGATTTCGAGAACCGCCGGGCCACCAAGCTTAGCCCACTGATCAGCTCGCTCTACACGCTTGGCTATTCGGGCAATTGCTGCGGCGTGGCGGTGCAGTATTTCAACTTCCGCGTCGGTGCGAGGAGCGAGAACCGATTGGTTTTCAGCTTCCGGCTGAACGGGATCGGGGCATTTGGTACCGAGCAGTTCGGGCAGGGCTTGCGTTAGCGTTAGCGATAGCGTGCGGCTCGCGAGGCAAATAGCTCGGCTGGAGCAAGCTCGTCGGTAAGGATCTGCCCGGCTCGTATCTTTTCGGTATTTAGTTTGTTTGCAAGCAATGGCTTGACCTGCGGGTGGGGATCGGCCGGAAGTTCCGGTTCCGCCTTGCGGGCGACGATGATGAAGTTCTGCACTTTTCCTGCCTCCAAATCACCAGCTACTTTGAATACCTCAACGAACGGAAACACCGAGCGATAGGTCGCGAGGGTCGAGGCAAGGAAGCCATCTGCGGGGCCTGCGAGGGCCGAACCGATGTTAACGATGACAACGCCATCGTCCGCGAGCAGTCGCTCGATCTCGCCTACTGCCTCGACGGTCGTCAAGTGAAACGGCACAGAAAAGAGTGTCCCGAAGGCATCGACAAAGACGGCGTCGTAGCTCTTCGCATCGGCCCGGTTTATAAAACGCCGGCCGTCCTCATGAAAAATGCGAAGTCGCGGATCGGGCCGCAGACCGAAATGCTGTTTTGCGGCTGCGGTCATCGCCGGATCGATCTCAACAACGTCGATCGTCGCATCGGGATGCTCGCGAAGAAGTTCCTGCGGAAAGGAATACCCCGCACCGCCGATCATCAGCGCCGACCGATGCTCTGGCCGGTAGTGGCGGACAAGCCGGAAAAACTTTGTGTATTCAAGGACAAGCTCGTCGCTGTCAATGAACCTTGCCGATTGGATCGCGAAGGGGTCGATGACCATCGCGGTCATCGCTTTGCCGGTGCGGCTGTCTTTCGTCTCGAGGATTCGAATTCGGTTGTACTCGCTGTCGAATTCAACGACACCAACGGAACGAAGATACGCGGCCTCAAGTTCCGACCCGCCTACAGCGAAGGCAAAAAGGATAAGTGCGGTGATATTCCTTCGCTCGGCGATGATCGGGGAGATCAGAAGCGCGAGACCGAAAAGAGCTCCTGCAATCAGATAAAGCGTACGGGTCGAGCCGACGAACGGTATGAAGAAAAAGCCTGCGGCGAAGGTGCCGAGAATGCTGCCGAGGGTCGAGAGGGCATACAGCCGGCCGACCGTTCGACCAGTATCGCTGAGCGAGCCGAGCCGAAGCTTTGTTGCATAAGGAATCACGAACCCAAGAGCCACACTGGCCGGAGCGAAAAGCGTAAGCGATGCGAAAAGAGCCAATAACTCCAGCGGCAGCGTCGAGCGGGCGATGGAACCAAGGAAGACGCTTTTGACCAGGATCGTGAGCGAAACGAGCCCGCCTGCGATAAAGATCGCCGCCGAGAGCACACGAAGCTGCGGCCGCCGGTCCGCCATCCGCCCGCCGAGCCAATAGCCCAAGCTCAGTGCTCCGAGGATCACGCCTATCAGGCTTGTCCAGATGTAGGTCGAAGAACCGAGGTAGGGAGCGACGATGCGGGCACCGACAATCTCGTAAGACATCACGAGTGCTCCGCAGAAGAATACTGCGGCCTCGAGCAAAAAAGGCCGAATTGTCGTAGTTTCTGTGTCTTCCGGCATAGGAAAAGCCCCGCTCGGAGAGTTTCTCACACTCCGTAGCGGGGCCGAAAACGTGTGACTAACTATCAGTTAGCCGATGCTGTTTTTTTTTCTTCGGTGTCGTGAATGAACGTCAGCCAATCCGCACCAAATGGAGCTGGGCGTTCGGCCATGATGACCTTAAAGAACTCTTCCTGCAGTTTAGCTGTTATCTCTCCGCGTTTGCCGGAGCCAACGGTGATGCGGTCAACCGAACGGATCGGCGTGATCTCAGCGGCGGTTCCGGTAAAGAAAAGCTCATCGGCGAGATATAGTGCGGCACGCTGAATGGTCGTTTCAACTACCTCGATGCCAAGTTCGCGGGCGATCTGGATGACCGAATCGCGGGTGATGCCGGGAAGGATCGAAGCTCCGAGCGGAGGCGTGATCAGCTTGCCTCCATTGACGACGAAAAGATTTTCGCCCGAGCCCTCAGAGACATAGCCGCGGTCATCAAGGGCAATTCCTTCGGAAAACCCGCCGAGAAGAGCCTCCATCTTGATTAGCTGCGAATTCATATAATTCGCACCGGCCTTTGCCATTGCCGGCATTGAATTTGAGGTGATCCGGGTCCAGCTTGAGACACAGACGTCGATGCCGTTCTCTAAGGCCTCCTCGCCGAGATACTTGCCCCACTGCCAGGCGGCTATGTAGGTATCGACCGGGTTCGGGAACGGGTTTACGCCGAACGCCGGCTTCGCCTCATCAAGGCTGCGGAAAATGACCGGACGAATATAGCATTCATCGAGTTCGCTGGTTCGGATGAGATTGGTCGTGGCGTCGCAAAGCTCTTGTCGGCCGTATTTCTGTTCCATCCGGTAGATCTTGGCCGAATTGAGCAGCCGCTGCATATGCTCGGTAAGGCGAAATACAGCTGAGCCCTTGGTAGTGTTGTAGCAACGAATGCCTTCAAAAACGCTCGAGCCGTAATGCACAACGTGAGACATTACGTGGATACGGGCATCGTCCCAATCGATCAGTTCACCGTTCTTCCAAACCTTTCCTGCGATCTTCATTGTAGCTACGTCTTTTCCTGCCATGTATCAAAAATTGCTCCTATATCGGTATGAATTTTGGGTGGCACAAGGCCGCGAACTTGCGGACGATCTGTGAGGCTCGAAAGGTTCGGCCGCGAAACTTAAGTTTAATTTATCGCCCTACGAATGGCAAACATCACAAAAAGTTATCGGACGATAATGCCGCTTTATCACCGCTTAGATAATGGAACATCAAAACGAAAAAGGGCCACCTGGTGAGGGTAGCCCTTCCGAGTGGCTTCACGACGCGGAACGTCAATAAAAACTTATCCGCGGAGCCGTGTCGGCAAGCCGTGATGAAAAGATGTTGCCTCCAACGTCAGCTTCTATAGTGAACGGTTGATCTCCGGTACCGGCAAGCCCGACCGGTACCGAGAACTCGACCTCCTGTACCCCGGGCTCGACCGGTCTCGCACTACTCAAAATGTTACCGCCGATCACAACAAAACTCCCTATCCTGAGATTTATGGCTGTTTGCGAAACGCCAAACATTCCTGTGACGCGAACTCGGAACCTGGAAGGAACCAATTTGCCGCCTCGGAGTTGAACGGTTCGGATGCCGAAGGGTTCGAATGTCGGGACGCGGTTCGTAACGTTACGAACCTGTGCCCGGCCGCCGGGGCCGATATTGTCAAAGGCGAAGACGTCCGGCCGTGTCGGAACGATCGTTACCTTGCCGCGGAAAAGCACGCCATTATTATTGACCACGATCGGGTACTCGGTTCCGGCCGCAATTGCCGCCAGTCCGCGCGGTACGACAAAGAGGATCTGACGTTGGCTTACCGACTTAATGCCGGCTGACGCTCCACCGATCGTGACCGTAACGCCGCTGAGCTCCATCGGAAGCTGAGGGCTTCGCAGCAGGGAACCGACGGCCGTTCGGGCAACGACGGGCTGATCGATCGCGGCATTGTAATCCAGATATGCGAGCATTCCCGGCGAAATACCGACCACTGCCGGCGGCGAAACCGGTGTCGGGCTCGGCGTAGGCGTCGGGCTGCCGGTCGGACTCGGGCTCGGGCTCGGCGTCGGTGTCGGTGTCGGTGTCGGTGTCGGCGTAGGCGTTGGAGTCGGAGTCGGTGACGGTGTCGCCGTCGGGCTGGGGAGCGGCGTAGGCGTTACCGACCGCCTCGATGCACCGGTCGCAAAGCTGATGGTCGCAACGGTCGTGTTGTTAACCGGCGGCAGGTAAAGATAATAAACCTCCGACCCTGCGTCCGGATTTCCCGTTCCCAACTCGGTTAAAGCGAGGTTGAACGCAATACGGTCCGAGGTATTGCTCGGGAATGGTTGAGTTGAAGCGAGAAACGACTGCGACAGAGGGAACAGGCTCAAACGGGTAAAAGTCGCATCGTTTGCCGGGACGTTGATCGGATAGCGATAGATCTGCACCGGACGGTCATCGATCGGGTTCAGGCCGTCGTCCTCGTTCGTCGGGATCGTGCCATTCGCGGCAATATTAAGCCTTGTCTGCAAAACGAGAGTTTGAGCAACGCCGCCGGCATCGTAATCAGAAAATCCAACGTAGCGCTGTACGTCACCGCCGAAAGCTTCGCTGTCAGCCGTGCTTCGCGGAAGAACTCGGCGGAAGTTATTTGTGGTTACGTTATATAAAAAGGTCGCGAAAGCTGTCTGGTTCGCTCCGCTATGCTCGTTCGCGAGATCGGCGTAAGAATCAAATGCCACGAAGTTCCCGTCACGGCTCATACGCCGGCCGAGATCAAGCACGTTCACTACGTCGCCGGGATTCGTAGGCGTTGTCGTTGTGACTTGCCGCTTGAGCGTCCCGGGCCCGCCCGACGGAGCGAGGTCGGAAATGAAGATCTCCTCGTTCCTGCTTGTGGACGGATTGGTTCCGCCCGTCATTCCAATGATTGGGTTGTCACCGGTACTCGCAAAGACGACGCGCGAGCCGTCCCCGGAGATCGTGACATTCTTATTATAGATCGGATCGAATATCGGCCCGCGAGGCGTTTCGGTGATCTGGCAAAGTGTTCCTCCATTGCCCGCAACACAAACCGGGTTGCCGAACGATGCCTTTTCGCTGCCCGCGTTTGCCTTGCTGCCGCCCGAGCGTTCAAATGTGAACACCTCGTCGTTGTCGTCGTCCGGAAAACTATTGCGCCCCGCAACAAGGTCTCGTGTTGAAATGAATGCGATCACCGATCCGTCGTCGCTAATGCTTACGTCGTGATTGTCGTCTGCAACGAACGCACCGGTAGTCGGAGTTCCCGGAACAGGAAGGCGGCTCGGCGGGGTATTCGTCACGCGAGTGAAACTGCCGGTGGAGAGATCGACGAACGGTATCTCCTCTCCGGTCCGAAGGTTTGCCGGGGCATACGCCGGGATCTCATAGAGCCAGATCTCAAGGTTGCCGTCATCCTGCAAAGGATTGTAAGGCGGAGTCGGGGTCGGGCTCGGCGTCGGAGTTGGTGAGGCCGTCGGTGAAGGCGTTGGCGTCGGGGTCGTGTAAATGTTTCCGTCAAAATCACCCGGATTCGTTGCGTCCGGCGTGGTTGGGGTTGAGGTCGTCGCGTTCGACCCAAATGCGATCCAACGTCCATCGTTGCTGATAACCGGGCGGATGTTCGCGATCTCGACACGGACATTATCGAACGTTGCGGTTTGGTTCGCGTTGAAAAGCACGCTCTTGGTGTTCGTGATCTGGAAGATCTGCCGTTGGGCATAATCGTAGAGGAAGATCTCGCGATTACCGTCAGCATTTCGCGGGTTCACCGTCGCCAGGTCGCCATTCGATTCGAATACGATAAAACGGCCATCGCCGCTGATGCCGCCCGCGTACGATTGCGCGAACGAATCGGTGAACTGACCGATGACCGAATCGACCTGGCCCGAGATCACGGAATAAAAAGCAAAAAATGAGAGGCTTAAAATGCCAAGAATGACGCGAAGTTTCACTAACTCCTCCAACGGGCGGCCATCCGCCTAAACAAAGTAAATAAACGCAATTCGAAATCCGATAAACAAACTTCACATTTTAGGCTCTGAGCGGCCATTCTGCAAGCAGATGGAGAACCGCGAGCCGTCGGTAAATCCTGTAAAACGGATTTTCGATGCTTAAAGTGCTGCTTTAGGTTGTAATTCCAAATACTCGCAGGTTGAATTACTATCTATGTGCTGCACTGCGGCGATCCTTTTATGGCCGAATATGCTCGAAAGTTCATGATAGTTGCCGGAGAAGCCTCGGGCGATCGTCACGCAGCCCGCGTCGTGGAGGAGCTCCGTGAGCTTTTTCCGGAGGCAGAATTTTTCGGAGCCGCCGGTCCAAAGATGCGAGAAGCAAGCGTTCGCGATGTTGTACGCTCGGACGATCTTTCTATCGTTGGCCTGATCGAGATCGCGAAGGCTCTTCCGATGTTCCTTCGAGCCCGGAAGGATCTGCTCGAGGCAGCACGTTCGGAGGAACCGGATGTCGCGATCCTCGTCGATTTTCCCGACTTCAACTTAAAACTCGCCAAGTCTCTGAAAAAGCAGGGTATTCGCGTCGTTTATTACGTCTCGCCGCAGATCTGGGCGTGGAGGGCATACCGGATAAGGTCAATACGGCATTATGTCGACCTGCTTTTGACCATCCTGCCGTTCGAGAAAGGCTGGTACGCCGAACGCGGCATTGACCACGTCGAGTACGTAGGCAATCCGCTCGCCCGCGAAGTGCATGCGACCGAAGAGAGGCCCGACTTCTGCCGCCGTAACGGCCTCGACCCGGAGCGGCCCATCGTCGCGCTATTGCCGGGAAGCAGGCACAAAGAGATCGTACGGATACTGCCGGAACTCTTGAGGACAGCGGCGCGAATGTTGAGGGAGAATGGCGAGATCCAGTTCGTTATTGCCTTCGCGTTCGAACGGCATCGAAGCGAACTCGAAACGGCAATAGGATTGCTCGATGAGAACGAACGTGCCGTGCTGAATGGTATTCGTTCGGTTTTCGGCGAGACTTTCAATGCACTCAATGCCGCTGACGTAGCGGCGGTGACGAGCGGCACGGCAACACTTGAAACGGGAATTATCGGAACCCCGATGGCGATCGTTTACAAGTCGTCGGCGATCAATTACAAGCTGCTGCGGCCGCTCATCCGGGTCCAGCATTTTGGGTTGATCAACCTGATCGCCGAGCGGCGGATCGCCGCGGAGCTGATCCAGGATGACTTTACTCCTGAAAGCCTCTCGACGGAGCTTTTCCGTTTGCTTTCTCCGGAGGTCAATGAAAAGGTGCGGAAGGAGTTAAAGGCTGCGGCAGACAAACTTGGCCACGGCGGAGCTGCCAAGCGTGCCGCCGCGGCCATTCAAAGACTTCTCAATAAAAATAACTGATCACGGCTTGCCTTGAAGCTCAGCGACCTTTTTCTCGTCGGCTTCCGCCAATTGGATCTTGTTCTGCTCCCGATACATCCGCGAGCGGGCGACGTACGCGTTAACGAGTTTCGGATTCGTCTCGATAGCCTTCGTCAGGTCGGCGATCGCTCCGGCGTCATCATTCAACATATAATTCGTGATCGCCCGGTTGAGGTAGCAATCCGCGAGCATCATCTTATTGGCCGGGTTCGAGTCGACATACTTTGTGTAATCGACCTTCGCCATCTGGAAGTCCTGCTTCTGCGAGTAATAGACCCCGCGATTGTAATATGCGGACGAGTCGGCCGGGTTAAGTTCGATGACCTTAGAAAGGTCTTCGATCGCTTTCGCAAAATCCTGCTTCGTTCCGTTGGCAATGCCGCGGCCCTCGTAGGCGGCGGCATAGGCCGGATCCAAAGCGATGGCTTTCGTATAGTCGGCGATAGCTTCATCGAACCGCTTCAGGTCGCTGTAAAGGTTGCCCCGGTTGGTAAAGAACCGGGCACTTGCCGGATTCAGTTCAATGGCTTTTACATAATCGGCCATCGACGCCTCATTTTTCCCAAGCCTGTGGTTTGCGATCGCTCGATTGTTGTAGCCATCGGCGAGGTTCGCCTGTCCGGTCATCTTTGCACCGAGGTAGTTGTCATAGGCCGCAACGGCCTCCTTGAACTGGCCCTTGAGCTGATGGGCCAAGCCGAGATTGTAGTGGTTCTCGGCGTCTTTCGGTTTGTCCTTGACCGCCTTTGAATAGAGCTTTATCTGGCAGTCGTAATCGGTATCGGCACAGGGTTGGGCCGGTGCCTGAGGTGTTTGGCCAATTGCCGTCGCGGCAAGGATTGTGAGGGCCGCTGTCATCAAAATTGATCTCATTGATCTTCGTTTCCTTCCTTAATTTTCTCGAGTGCCTTTTTGAGGTCCCGTACTTCTTTCTTGAGCCGTTCAAGGCCCTTTACGTGGGCGTTTTGTCGCTTAAATTCATCGAGCGGCTGGATGGGCGTGCCCCACCAGACACCAGGCCGAACTATCTTTCCCGGCAGCACGCCTGCTTGTGAGCCGATCACCGCACCGCTTTGCACGCGGACATGGTCGCCGAAGCCGACCTGGCCGCCGATGACGCAATCGTCCTCGATGGTAACGCTGCCGGAGATACCGGTTTGGGCGGCGATGACGCATCGTCTACCGATCTGGACGTTATGGCCGACCTGGACGAGGTTGTCGATCTTCGTCCCCTCACCGATTCGCGTTTCTCCTAGAGCTCCGCGGTCGATGCAGGTATTCGGCCCGATCTCAACATCGTTTTCGATCACGACCGTCCCGATCTGCGGGAACTTCTGATATTCGCCGCTTTCGCCGCGTACGTATCCGAAGCCATCGGCTCCTACCACGACGCCGGCATGGAGTATCACACGATTTCCGAGCGTACAGCCGTCCTCGACGAAGACATTCGGATGGAGCACGCAATCATTCCCGATAGCGACACCGTCGCCGACCTTAGCTCCCGCCCGAAGTTGAGTCCCGCTCCCGATCGTGCTTCGCTCGCCGACGCAGCAAAACGCTCCGATAAAGACACCCTGACCGATCTTCGCATCCTGCGCGATGACCGCGCTCGGGTGTATCTCGGCTTTGCGTTGCTTGGGCGGGTGCAGCCGGGCGGCGACGCGGGCAAATGCCAGTTTCGGGTTACAGACTGCAATAACGCTTTCGGCACCCGAAACTTCGTCAAAATCCTCGCCAACGATCACACATCCGGCAGTTGTTTTAAGCTGACCGGGATCGCCCTGTATGAAAGCGATCTGGCCGGTGCCGGCGGCTGAAATGTCAGCAGCCGAAGAAATCTCCGCCTCGCCGTTGCCAAAAAGACGGCCACCGATGAATTCCGCGATCTCACGTGCTCTCATCGGTTCAAAAATAGCTGTTTTTGCAGGATTTGTCAGGCGGCTCGCTCCGCAATATCGATAGCAGACTGCAGGAAGAACTCGATGCCCTGGATATCGACCATGCCCTCCGATTCCATCCGCCGCAGGACGGCTGCCGATTCGCTGTCCAAGAAGGAAAGATCTGCAAGATCGATCGTAACCTCACTTTCGCCGGAAGAACGAGTTTCGCGAACTAGCTTTTCGAGAAGATTTGCATCCTCAAGATACATATCGCCCTCAACGCGAAAATAAACGCGTCCGTCGGATTCGATCTGGTTGATCTGGGTCGGCATCGTTGAGCGTTAGATGCACATTCTACGCTAAAGTTCGCAAAATGTTGCAAGGGGCGAGAGCATTTTCGGAACTTCAGCCGTTCCGGCTTTCTAAGCTGTTATTCCGCGGGCCGCGAGCAGGGCGGGTGGCGAAAAAGACACCGCCGAAGACAAGCACCGCCGCAACGATGAATTTTAGGTCGATCATCTCGCTCAAAAAGAGAACGGCAAGCAGAAAGCCGATCAACGGCTGCAGATAGATATAAACGGCAACAACCGAAGGGTCGACCTTTGAGATGGCAAAGGCATTGAGCAAATAAGGGCCGGCCGTCGCAACGACGGCGATGTAAAGCACGAGCCACCAGATCATCGGCCGAATTTCAGCTATGTTTACAGACGAGATCGACCATGCGCCTAGCGGAACGCAGACGGCGGCAGCGAAGATAAAGACCCACATCATCGAGCGAAACGCGCCGTTGCGTGTGATGACCTCCTTGGAAGTAGCTACGTAGATCCCGTAGGAGAATGAATTGAGGATGATGAGGAAATCGCCGAGCGTGGTCTCGAATGAGAACGATGCGTTTCGCGGATCGATGAGAATTATCACTCCCGCCGCGGCGAGTACGACGCCAAGAGCCTTGGTCCATCGAAGCCGTTCGCTGCCGATGGCGGCGCCGATAACGATCGTGAAGATCGGTATGGTAACGGCCAAAAGGGAAGTGTTCGAGGCCTTTGTCAGCGACAAGCCGCCGATGAAGAGAAGCTGGTTAAATGTTACCCCAAATAGGCTTAGCACCGCCAGCCGGACGTAATCCGACCGCTCCTGAAGCCATATGCGTTGCCGGTAGAACTGAACCGCAAAGAGTATCAACGCCGTGATCCCAACTCGAAACCCGACAAGAGCCACTGCCGGCAGAACAGCAAGGACAACCTTACCGATAACCGGCAACGAACCGAAAAAGGCTTGAACGGCAAGAAGAGCTGCATGCGGGGTAAGGTCTGGTTTGTCGCTCTCGGTTTCCACGTTCGATCGGTTTCGCTCAATCTTAACTTCCTGCTGAAACAAAAAAACCGTACGCGTACTCGGCGTCTTGCCGGCCGCGTACGGACTTCTCCCACTCTAAGAAAACTACAACAGCATCATTGCCGGGGTTTCAAGCATTTGCTTGAAGGTCTGGAGGAACTTCGCTCCGGTTGCTCCGTCAACAACGCGATGGTCGCAGGACATCGTGACGTGCATGATGTTTCGGACGGTGACCTCGCTATTGCGAACGACCGGTGTTGGCGTTGACGTTCCAACCGCGATGATCGCGGCCTCGGGCGGATTAATGATCGCCGTGAATTCCTTGATGCCCATCATGCCTAGGTTACTGATGCTGAATGTTGCTCCGGTGTATTCCTCGGGCTGAAGTTTCCGGGCCTTTGCCTTGGCGGCGAGGTCCTTTATTTCAGCCGAGATCTCAGCCAGCCCCTTCAAATTTGCCCCGCGGACAACCGGCGTAATCAGTCCCTCGTCGATCGCCACGGCAACGCCGATGTCGGCCTGATCGTAAAAACGGATCGACTTATCTTGATACGAGGCGTTCACAAAGGGATGCTTGAGGAGTGATATCGCCGCGGCCTTGACGATGAAGTCGTTAACGCTGATCTTCGCATCGTCCTCGAGCGAGGCGTTGATCTGCTTGCGGGTCGCAAGGACGTTATCCATTTCGATCTCGACCGTAAGATAGAAGGTTGGGATCGGGCCAATGGATTCCGCAAGCCGCGTCGCGATCACCTGCCGCATTTTCGAGGTCGGCTCGTCGCTGTAACCGGCGGCACCGACGATGGTCGATGGCGTAAACGTCTTTGCCCCTGCGGCGGTTTTTGTTCCGCCTCCTGCAAGTGCCTCTTCAATGTCGCGTTTGATAATGCGGCCTTGCGGGCCGGACCCGGCGATCGTCCGCAGGTCAATGCCATTGTCCGCGGCCATCCGGGCAGCAATAGGCGAGACGATCATTCGGCCGCCATTTGAAATTGAAGCAGACATCGCTGCCGGAGCTTCCTCGCGAACTTCCTCGGCAGGTTCAGCCGCTTTCCCGCCGGCCGTCCGCTCCGGCTCCGAAACTGATCTCGGTTTTTCGGCCGCTGCTTTGCTCGAGCCGTTCTTGGATACCTCTTCAAGTATCGCTGTTATGTCCTCGCCTTTCTGGCCGATGATGGCTATGGCCTCGCCGAGTGCGGCCGTGTCACCCGCTGGCTTGAGGATCTTTAGCAACGTACCGCCGGATAGCGCGGTCATTTCCATCGTCGCTTTGTCGGTATCGACCTCGGCGAGCGTTTCATTCGCCTCAAAAGCATCGCCCTCGTTTTTTACCCAACGGGCGATCTGGCCCTCTTCCATCGTGGGCGAAAGCTTCGGCATTAAAAATTTTTCAGCCATATTTACACTAAATGTAGCAGACTTCCTTTACAGCAGCGATGATCTTATCGACGCTCGGCAGAGCAGCAGCTTCGAGGTTCTTTGCGTACGGCATCGGGGCCTCGACGGTCGAGACACGCTTGATCGGAGCGTCGAGATAGTCGAACGCATGATCCATAACTTGATATGTGATCTCGGCACCAACCGACGCGAACGAATGCGATTCCTCGGCGATGACCAGCCGGTTCGTCTTCTTGATCGAAGCGACAATGGTATCGATATCGAGCGGCTTGATCGTCCGCGGGTCGATCACCTCGACGGAAACGTCGAACTCCTGCTGCATCTTCTCCGCCGCTTCGAGTGCCATCGGGACGGTCATTGAGCGAGCGACGATGGTGCAGTCCTTGCCCTCGCGTTTGATGTCGGCCACTCCAAGCGGAATCGTGAAGTCTTCGTCTTCGGGCACTTCGCCTTTCATCCCGTACATCCGCTCCTGCTCCATGAAAATGACGGGATTATCGTCGCGGATTGCGGACTTCAAAAGGCCCTTTGCGTCTGCCGCGGTCGAAGGCATCACGACCTTGAGGCCCGGGAAGTTCGCGTAGAAAGCCTCCAGAGCCTGCGAGTGCTGCGATGAGACCTGAAACGCAGAGCCGTTCGGGCCGCGAAAAACGATCGGCACCTTGAACTCGCCGCCGGACATATAAAGCATCTTGGCGGCGTGGTTGATGATCTGGTCCGAGGCAAGGATCGAGAAGTTAAACGTCATGAATTCGATCACCGGCCGGAGGCCCGCCATCGCCGCGCCGACGCCGAGGGCGGCGAAGCCGAGTTCGGTGATCGGCGTGTCTACGACGCGCTTGTCGCCAAACTCTTTCCAGAGTCCGCGGGTGACCTTATAGGCGCCGTCATACTCGGCGACCTCTTCGCCCATGATGAAGACGTTCTCGTCTCTGATAATTTCTTCGCGTAGCGCCTGGTTCAAGGCATCGCGGATCGTTAATAAAGCCATAACAGTGGTCAGTGGTCTTTGGTCAGTGTTCGCTTCTTAGGCGTAAACGTCCGATAAAATCTCGCTCTCGCTCGGATACGGGCTTTCCTCCGCAAATTCTATCGCCTTTTTCGTAGCCTCGATGGCTTCCTGCCTAATGGCCTCAAAGTCCTTATCGGTGAATACTTTCGCGGTTTTCAGGCTGTCCTGGAAGAGCACGATCGGGTCGCGTTCTTGATATTTTGCGATCTCTTCGCGGGTCCGGTAGTTTCCAGGGTCCGACATCGAGTGGCCCATGTAGCGATAGGACCGGACCTCAAGCAGCGTCGGCAGCGATTCCTCTCGAGCTCGCTTTATCGCCCGCAGTGCCGCATCACGCACGGCCATCACGTCCATTCCGTCAACGAACTCGTTCGCCATTTCATAGCTCTCCGCCTTTTTCGCAATGTTCCGCGAACTCATAGCGCGCTCCTGCGAGGTGCCCATTCCGTACTGGTTGTTCTCGCAGATGTAAATTATCGGCAGTTTCCAGAGCTGAGCCATGTTCAGCGATTCATGGAAAATGCCCTGATTGACCGCCGCTTCGCCAAAGAAGCAAAGTGTGACCTGTCCGCTTTCTTTGTATTTCGCGGCATAAGCCATACCGGTCCCGACTCCGATCTGCCCCCCGACGATACCGTGCCCGCCGAAGAATTCATGTTCCTTTGAGAACATGTGCATCGAGCCGCCTTTGCCCTTAACGCATCCGCCTTCCTTTCCGTAAAGCTCGGCCATGACGGCCTCCGGCGATATGCCTTTGACCATCGCCTGAACATGGTCGCGATAGGAGGTGATGACCATATCGTCCGGGTTCAATGCCATCATCGAACCGATCGCGATCGCTTCCTGCCCGATGTAAAGGTGGCAGAAACCGCCGATCTTGCCCATCCGATAGACCTCGGCCGCTTTTTCCTCAAAAACACGGCCAAGCACCATCTGGTAAAGCATTTCACGCAGGAGCTTCTTGTCGGTCTTCTTTATTGCCTCGATCTGCGATTTCCGGCGTTTCTCATATTCGGCCTGCATCATATCGACGACGGCCATGCGGCCATTGCCGTTCGATTCGGCCTTCGCCGGCTTTTTCGCCGAGGGCTTCGACGGTGACTTTTTTGAACTTGCTGTTGCTGCGGTTCGTGCCAATTGAGCCTCCAATTAACTCTGAAACGGTTATGAATTTGCTAAAAAGCGTAAACCGAAATTATAAGCGACAGCGAATAACAAAGGCAAAGGATGCGGAAGAAAGAGACCGAATCGGGGTTTCAGGAATATCTCCCGAAGTATTAAGATTATCGTTAATGATGCGAAAGGCACCATTCATAGCGTTCGTTGCGTTCATTCTTCTCGTAGGCGGCGTGGCGGCCCAGAATCCGACTCGATGGGTGCTCGATTCGCCTGTCAAGGGAAAGGCGATCAAGGCCGGCGAGGAGTTTGAGGTCAAGGTCAAGGCCGAGGTCGAGCCGGGCTGGTATCTTTATGGGCTTGATCAGCCGGAAGGCGGCCCGATAGCGACGCGTGTCACCTTACCCGAAGGCGTCCCGTACCAAATCGTCGGACAGGTCAGTTTTCCGCCGCCAAAAACAAAGGAAGACCAAAACTTCATCGTCGACGGCAAGCCGTTGCTCACCAAGTACTACCAGCAATCGGTCGAATTTACCGCGAAGCTGAAAGCTACCAGGGACATGGCGGCAGACGACATAGCCATTGATGTCCGCTTTCAGCTTTGTGATGACCGAGTCTGCCTTCCACCGCGGACGAAGCGCGTCAGCTTCTTCGGCGAGGCCGATGTCCGCGGCGGTGTGGTCGTCTCGGCAACGCCGGATGTCTCGGAACAGCCGCCTGTAGCGAACACGGTTGCCGCGGAGCCCGCCCAACAAACACCAACCGACCTTTGGCCGTTCATCTGGCTCGCGATCACGCTCGGAGCTCTCTCGCTTTTGACGCCGTGCGTTTTTCCGATGATCCCGATCACGGTCTCGTACTTCACGAACCACGCATCAGGCAGCCGGTCCAAAGCAGTTAGGTTGGCGACGATCTATTCGCTTGGGATCATCGCTACATTCACCCTGCTCGGGATGCTGCTCGCGATATTCGTTGGTGCGGCCGGGATAAATCTTTTTGCGGCAAATCCGTGGGTCAACATTCTGATCGCGGCGATATTTCTTTTCTTTGCCTTCAACCTTTTCGGTGCATACGAGATCACGATCCCGAACGGCATTCTCACAAAGCTCGATAGCCTTACCCGCTCGACCGAAGGCGAGGGAAGCGGCATCATCGGCGCCTTGCTGATGGGGCTGACGTTTACGCTGACGTCGTTTACCTGCACGTCGCCGTTCGTCGGGACGATCCTGGTCGCCGCATCGCAGGGCGACTGGCAGATGCCGATGCTAGGGATGCTCGCATTTTCGACCGTTTTCGCGTTGCCGTTCTTCATTCTCGCGCTCGTGCCGCAATGGGCATCGAACCTTCCGCGGGCCGGCGGCTGGATGAACTCCGTCAAGGTCTCGATGGGTTTCCTTGAGGTCGCAGCGGCGATGAAATTCATCTCGAATGTTGACGTCGTCTGGAAATGGGGCTTTTTCACACGCGAGGTCGTGCTTGCGGTCTGGATCGCGATCGGGGTAACGCTGACTGTCTATTTGCTCGGCAAATTCCAGCTTTCGCATGATTCAAAGCCAGAGCGGATCGGTGCATTTCGTCTCGTGTCGGCCGTCGTTAGCCTTGCGATCAGCTTCTACTTATTGACCGGGTTGTTCGGAGCTCGGCTCGGCGAGCTCGAGGCGTTTCTCCCGCCGGACATCAGCGGAAATCCGACCCGGTCGCTGCTCGGCGGAACCGGCGGCGGCGAAAAGCTTCAGTGGATCAAGAATGATTACGAAGGTGCCTTAGCGAAGGCAAAAGCCGAGAACAAGCTGCTTTTCGTCGATTTTACCGGCTATACCTGCACCAATTGCCGTTGGATGGAGGCGAACGTGTTCCCGAAGGCAGAGGTCGAGGCCGAGTTCAAGAAAATGGTGCTCGCCTCGCTTTATACTGACGGTTCAGGCGAGATCTACGAGCGGCAGCAGCAGTTTCAGGAAAGCCGGTTCAAGACGGTCGCCTTGCCCTTCTATGCAATACTTGATGGCGACGGCAAAGTGCTGGCGACGTTTCCGGGACTGACCAGAAACGTGTCCGAGTTCGTTGACTTTTTGAAGAAAGGTCAACAATAATATCGATTCTTACCGTTCTTAAGAGCGATGAATCGAGTAACCATCAGCAACCTTATTTCCGGCCTTTGCGAGATCCCGGACGAAGAATTCGTCTGCGAGACCGTTTACGACTACCTCTCGGCAAACCCGATCGATACGGACACGATCCAGAAATATATGTTCTGGAGCGATAAGTTCTACACCCGCAACCTGATCTATAAGGACGAGCGGTTCGAGATGATGGCCATCTGCTGGGAACGCGGACAGGTCTCGCGGGTGCATAACCACTCTGAGCAGCGGTGCTGGATGACGGTGCCGATCGGCCGATTGAAGGGGCAGAATTTTGCGGTCGAAGCGATGGACGAAACCACCGGCTTCTGCAAACTCCGCGAGACCGATTCGTTCGAACTTGCCGAGTGCCTCGCGGCAAAGGTAGAACTCGAAGAGCCGATCCACCAAATACTCAACCTCGCCGAGTTCGATGAGCGGGCCGTAAGCATTCACATTTACTCAAAGCCGTTCGATACCTGCGTATCCTATTGCCGCGACACCGATACATTTAAAACCGTAAAGCTCGCCTATTCGAGTATCGACGGCGAGCTTTGCAGCGGAATTCAGCTTTAATGCCGAAACTGAATTACACCACCCGTTCAAGTGTCTTTTCGACGAGAGGTTCGACGATCTCTTTACCGCGAAGACCGTCGAACCACCGTTTCGGTATGCCGTGAACGCCGTGTATAAGCCCCGCAATTCCTCCCGTGATACAGGCTGTAGTGTCGGTATCATCACCAAGCAAAACAGCCGCTTTTACTGCTGATTCGAAGTCCCGATCTTGGAGAGCCCAGTGGGCGGCGTGCAGACTGTTTACTACATAACCTGACCCCCTGATTTTCTCAGGAAACGTCTGCGGTTTGATCTTCTCTTCAAGTTCTGTTTTCTGCTCTTCGTTTAATTCTGCTTTAAGCGCATCAACTGCCCAAGTCCACGGATCCGAAGTCTCTTCAATTACCGCTCGAGCCCAGAGACAATAAAGCGCGCAGCAAAGTTTCGAACGCAAATGTCCATGGGTCGGTGCAGATTGAGCAAAAGCGAGATCAACCAATTCCCTGTTTGGCCCGTGGTGCCACAAAGCGATGGGCAAGCAGCGCATCAAGGAACCGTTACCGTTGGACCACTCGTCTATCCCACCTGTTAACTGTGGAGAAATACCTTGCTTCAATTCCGAAAGGGATTCGTTTGTTTGAATCCCGACATCGAACACAACACCACCCACCGCCATGAATCCATCGTTGCGCCATCGAAGAAGCCCCTGGGCAAAATGATCGATATCGAAACCACCGCATTCGATAAGCGAGTGCAGGAGTACTAATGCCTGAGCACCGTCGTCGGACCAGGTTCCCGGCGGAACGCCTTGATGGGAGCGACGGAAATTAACTGGAGGTTCGAATTCGATCTGGTTGGCAGGAGGAAGAGAGGCGGCATCGTGAAATTCGTAAGGAACTCCTAGAGCGTCGCCGATCAGGAGGCCGAAAATGCCTCCCGCGATTCTATCTTGAATCGTTATTTTCTTTTCCACCTGACACCGTCTTTCGTATCTTCGAGAATGATCCCCTTTGCTGCAAGTTCGTCGCGGATCTCGTCCGAGCGGGCAAAGTTGCGGTTTCGCCGGGCTTCCTGACGTTCCTCGATAAGGGCCTCGATATCGGCATCGATTAATTCGGCCGCTTCGTCGCCAAAAATGCCGAGAACCGCATCGAATTTTTTGATGGCCTCAAGCACCGCCACCCGGTCGTCGCAAAGCAACTGTTCGGAGGCAAGAGCTGAGTTCACTTCACGGACAAGGTTGTGGATCGCTGCGAGGGCGACGGCAGTGTTCATGTCGTCGTCCATCGCTGCTTCAAACTCGGAAAGCTGCGTTTTTATCTGCTCGGCAACAGCCGGGTTCGATCCGTCACGTACCTTTGCGTCATGGACAAGCGTGCGGAAATTGCGGAGCCGCTCGACCGTCGCCTCCGCTCCCTGAAGCCCTTCGAAAGTGAAGTTGAGCTGCTTGCGATACGGCACCGAGAGAAGCAGGTAGCGGATCGCGAGCGGCGAATATCCCTGTTCCTTCAGATCGCGAAAGGTGAAAAAATTCCCCTTCGATTTCGACATCGTAACGTCGTCGATCTTAAGGAACTCGCTGTGAATCCAATAGTGCGAAAACAACTTACCGGTCGCACCTTCGCTTTGGGCGATCTCGTTCTCGTGGTGAGGGAACTGCAGGTCCTGCCCGCCGGCGTGGATGTCGAAGGTCTCGCCGAGGTATTTCATCGACATCGCCGAGCACTCGATGTGCCAGCCCGGGCGACCGCGTCCGAAGGGTGCGTCCCAACCCGGTTCCTCGTCCTCGCCTACCAGTTTCCATAGAGCAAAGTCGCGCGCGTCTTCCTTCTCATACTTATCAGTATCGATCCTTTCGCTTGCTCCGTGGATGTTGCCCGAAAAATTGATCTTCGAGAGTTTGCCGTATTCCGGGAACGCCGAGATGCGGTAATAGATCGACCCGTCGGACTCATACGCCTTTCCGTTCTCGATCAGCCGGGCGATGATGTCGATCATTTCCGCGATATGATGCGTCGCCCGCGGCGTTACCTCCGGGCGTTCCATCCCGAGAGCATCGAAGTCCTCCCAGAAATATTGAATGAAGGGAGCCGTGAACTCGTCTATCGAGATGTTGCGGGCCTTAGCCTCGTTGATTATCCGGTCGTCGATATCGGTCAGGTTAAAGACATGGGTGACCGCATAACCCTTGAACTTAAGATAGCGCCGAAGGACGTCGCCGAAAATGAAGGTGCGGAAATTGCCGATGTGGGCAAAGTTCCAAACGGTCGGCCCGCAGATATACATCTTGACCTTGCCGTCCTCGATCGGCTGAAATTCCTCGACCTGCCGTGATAATGTGTTGAAAAACCTGAGCATAAGAGACAATTACGAACGAAGACCTCAGTATATTAGTTCCGGGAAGGCGTCTCAATGGGTAGTGTCATTCTTCGGTGAGGTCGAGCAAAAAGATATCCGATTCGTTCTCATGGGTTGAGTAAAATGCGGTCCGGCCGTCGCTGGTAATTCTGATGTTACGGATCTCTTCCTTTATCTCCGGAAAAGCCTCGCGGATCTCGCCGGTCGCAATATCGGCGACCACCGGTTTACGATCGCGGATAAAGAAAAGCCGGCGGGAGTCCGGATGCCAATTTGGAAGCCCCGGGAAATCGATCAAACGGTGATATGTCTGCGTTTCAAGGTTGAAATAACCCATCCCGGGACCATGGGCTGAGTCGAAGTTGCCGCCGAGAAGTTTGCCGTCCGGCGACCATGTCCATACCCGGAACCAACCACCGTTAGCGGTCCGCGGGAGCGGTATCAGAGATGCGATCTCGTTCGCGGCATTCAGCTCGGCGATGTAGGTCGTACTTTCATCGTCGAAGGTGATCCGCCTGCCGTCTGGCGACCAGACCGGGATCGAAGCGGTCTTTTCCTCGTCAAATGTGAGCTGCTTCAATTCGGTACCGTCCGAGTTCATTATCCATATCTGATACTTGCCCGACCGGTCCGACACAAAGAGTACCCGACTGCCATCCGGAGATACACGCGGATAGCGGTCGAAAGGAAGATCGTTCGTGAGGTCTTGTACGCTGCCGGTGTCAGTCGCGATCGCGACGATGTCGTCTTGTGATTTTCTTACGAGCCGGGCATAGATGCGTTTTGCATCCGGTGATACGTCGATATTCGTAAATTCAAAATCGCCGCGGGTCACCCAGTCCGGCCCGCTGACAGCTTTCTCCGAGTTCGGCTCAAGCTCCAGCTTTTTGATGTTCGACCGATTGGTCGTTTGAACATATGCCATTCGCTTTCCGTCGTTTGAGAAAGCAATGTGGCGATTGTAACGGCCGAGTGTCGGGATCAACTCGGCCTCGCCGCGAGGCAGCCCGGTATCGATATCGATAGGCGCCCTGTAAACGGCCATGTTTCCCCGGCGGTCGCTTGCAAAATACAGATACCTTCCGTCCGGCGACCACACCGGATTCCAGTTCGTATTGCCCTCGCTCGCGAAGACTATTGGCGAACCTCCGGAGACCGAGATCGTCTCGATCACGCGTTCGCCGGTGTCTCCTGTTCGCCAAAAGGCAATGCGGTCTCCACGGGGCGACCAGCTTGGCTGGAGCGCATTTCCGTCGTGGAGCATCCGCTTCTGTCCCGTCGCTATCTCGATGATCCAGATCGCACTCCGCGTTTTCACGGAGGGTAGCGGCTGAAATCCCGTCGCGATGGCAAGAAACTTGCCGTCCGGCGACCAGGTCGGCGAGTAACCAATATCTGATATACGGCGCGGATTCTCACCCGTCGCTCCCATCAGATAGATCCCGGCGGGTTCTCGGTCCGACCGAAAGGCGATCGTGTTTCCGTCAGGTGAGAAGGCGGGCATCGTATCCCGGTTCGGCGAATCGGCCGTGAGGTTTATCGCGTTCGAACCACCGACCCTAAGGAGAAAGATGTCGTCGCCGCCCGTGTCTGCAACATAAAGCAGCGAGCGGCCGTCCGGCGAAAGCGAAGGGTAAGCTTCGGTCCCGGCACGAAACGTGATCTGAACGTTTTCTGCCGCGGCCCATTTTGAGAATCCCGATCGCGGCTCGGTGAAGAAAAGATAGTAAATGGCGAAGCCGGTAAGAAGGGCAGCAAAGCCCACCGCGGCATAGAGCGACCATTCCCCCCCGAGCGAGGCCGCAGCGAATCCGCTGCCCGATCCGCTCTGCGTCACCGCCTCGGATGTGTCGATCTGCCTTAGCAAGTTACGGAGGTCGTTACGCAACTCGCCGGCGTTCTGGTATCCGTCGTCCGGATCCTTTTCGAGCATGCGGAGAAGGATCCGATCAAGTTCCAGCGGGATCTCGGGGTTAAGTTTGCTCGGTACTTCCGGCGGCCGATTGAGGATGGCTGCAAAGGTTGCCCGGCGATCTTTTTCCTTAAATGGATGTTGGCCTGTTAGAAATTCGTAGAGTACGACACCGGCACTCCAAAGATCGGTCCGGTGGTCGATCTTGTCGCCGGTGATCTGAACAGGCGACATATACGCCGGCGTGCCGATGATCGTCCCGTTCTGCGTCGCGGCAAATCCCTGGAGCGATTCCGGCCCGGCCTCGCTCAGCTTTGCAAGGCCGAAATCCAGGACCTTTGCGTAACCATCACGGCGGATCATTATATTTTCGGGCTTGATGTCGCGATGGACGATGCCGCTTTCATGAGCAGCGGAAAGGGCGTCGCAGATCTGGATGGAATTCGCAATGATGTTCCGTAGCTTGAACCTTCCGCCCATGAGTTCGCGGAGCGTCCGGCCCTCGACAAATTCCGTTGCGATGTAATTTACGCCCTGGAAAACGCCGATGTCGTAAAGCGTCACGATTCCCGGATGGTTCAGTTTTGAGACGGCACGTGCTTCTAGTTCGAACCGAACGACGCGGTCATCGTGCGAACTGAACTCAGGCGGCAATATCTTTAGCGCGACGTTGCGTTTCAGCTTCTCGTCGAAGGCAAGATAAACGTCGCCCATTCCGCCGGCTCCGATCATCCGTTCGATGCGGTAATTGGCGATGAGGGCGTTGGCTAGGCCGAACTGTGTCCTTTCGGTTTCGGCGTTGGCGAGGGATTCGGCTGCGAGGCTGATCGCCGGCCGCTCCATAAAACGGTCGGCCTTGGCGGCTGCACGCAGAAGATCGAGAACCGCCTTTTCGAGTTCCGGGTCACTGGCTGTCCTTTCGGTGATGAAGCGCTCACGCTCCGCCGCTGGCATTTCAAGCGCCGCGTCGAGTATCGCGTCGATCTCTTTCCATCGTTCCCTGTCCATTTGGTTACCCGCTGAGTTCGAGGAAAAGCCACGCCTTGGCCTTCTGCCATTCGCGCATCACGGTGATCGGGGCTACGCCGATCGCTGCCGCCGTTTCCTCGACCGAAAGCCCGCCAAAGAAGCGCAGCTCAACAATGCGTGCCTTTCGCTCATCGAATTCGGCGAGCGTTGTTAGCGCTTCATCGAGTGCCAGGATCTCAGGATCGGGCGAGCCGTCCATCTCCTCGGCCGCCTCGATCGAAAGCTTGATCATAACCGAGCCATCCTGCTTCGGGCGTTTCCGGGCAAAATCGACCAAAATCCTCCGCATCAACTGGGCGGCCACGCCATAAAAGTGAGCCCTGTTTTCGAATTTCGCGTTGTTCCAGCCGATCAGCCGGACGAAGGCTTCGTTCACCAAGGCGGTCGGTTGGAGTGTGTGGTCGCCGCGTTCGCGTGCCATATAACGGCGGGCTATTCGGCGAAGCTCATCGTGAACGACCGGGGTCAGTTCCTCCAATGCCGCCTCATCGCCGTCGCTCCAACGTGTTAAGAGCTCCGTTACATTCGTTGAATCTTTTCCCGCCATCGGTCAAATAACCAGCAAAAACCTTAGGTTGACAAATTTACCACACGAAGTCGCGAAAAATAATTCTCACTGATGATAGTTTTCGCCGATCCGGAACGCATTCACCAACAAGTCCGAACGTAACTCCTCAAGGTAATAGGGGGCGGCGGTCCGGAAAATATACGGATTACTGGAGAAAAAGAATGGCACATAAGGAATCAGTTCAGAATGAGGACCTCAAGGAACAACTTGGAGGGCGGAACTTCTTTTGGAATGTCTCAAGCAGTGTAGGCTACACCTGTACGAACAAACCTGCAGATGTACTTCTCGTACAGTTCTTTCTAAATCGATGGCTGGCGGACTATAAGGAAGATCTACCGGATTGGAAACCACTAGTTCCGGACGGCAAGTTCGGTGGGAAAACGTGGCGGATGATCAAAAACTATCAGGGTTGGCGCGGATGGCCAGTGAACGATGGCGCGGTAGGAACAACGAACGGTACCCGACTTTACACGCCAAAGCAAGGGAAGGTTTACACGATTCTCTTAATGAACTGTGATTACAATGCCGATCATCCGCAATGGTTTGACGACATCCGAATGGATCCAATGGTCCCCGTCGAACTCACGAATATTCTCAGCGGCCCGATGCCAGATCTCGGATAGATCACTATTAAAGGCTAAAGGAGGCAGTGGTGGACAGATACGAACACGTTAGATACGAGGCGGCCGTGGTCGCCTTGCGTGAAGAAGCGAAGGGCGTCAAGGAGGTTGGGGCACAGAACCGCGGTCCGCAGATCGATATCTACAAGGCACGGGCTCATTCGCCCAAGTCGGCAAACCATGAGTGGTGCGGCTTTTTTGTCTACTACTGCTTGAGCGAAGCGGCGAACAAGTTCGGCGTGCCGCTGCCGTTCATCCCCGAAAAACTCTGGAGCGGTTACAAGCTGACGAAGTGGGCGAATGAAAATCCGGATTGCATCGTCCGAACAAGCCCATGCTATCCCGGCGACATTTACGTGATGAAGAACGGTCATATCGGGATCGTTGTCAGCCAAGGGCCCGGGACCATCGTGCATACGGTTGACGGCAACCAGTCGCAGATGAATCGCGGTTACAGCCTCAAGCAAAGGACGCGAAACATCGTCGATATGCGTGTGATCATCCGCATAGTTTAGGCAAATAGGGAGAAGCAGAAAATGACGAACGAACAGATCGAATTAGTAACGGAAAGCTTTGAAAAGATCGCCCCGCGGGCGGACGAAGCAGCGGCACTCTTCTACGGGCGGTTGTTCGAACTCGATCCGGATCTTCGTTTCTTATTCAAAGGCGATCTCGCCGAGCAGGGAACTAAATTGATGCAGATGATCGGCGTCGCCGTTCGGGGGCTTGGCCGGCTCGATGAGATCGTCCCGGCGGTTCGCTCTCTCGGGGCACGGCATTCCGGCTACGGCGTCGAAGATTCGCACTACGAAACGGTCGGATCGGCACTGCTTTGGACGCTCGGGCAAGGCCTCGGGCCGGATTTCACGAGCGAGACCGAAGAAGCGTGGGCAACCGCATATACGCTCCTCGCCGAGACTATGAAGGACGCAGCCAACTCCGCCGCCGCCGCCGCATAAGCCGCGGGATCACGCGTAGGATTCGGCCGGCATCAGCGAGCGATGGATCTCTTCTTCCAATGACCCCTCCTGAAAAAGGTCCGGGCTGATATATTCGGCCCGGGCCTCTTCCGAAAATAGCCGCTCGCGGGAATAGAACCGAAGCGGGAAGTCCTTATCGAATGCTGCGATCAGGGCATTCGTCCGTTCGACCGGCGAGGCTCCGCGGGTCATCAGCAGAAACGCGTACGCCGTCCGCATCCAGAAGACCGTGATGGTCTCGTGATACGGCATTTCTTTCGACAGATCGACGCCAAACCCTTTCTCCAGCAGACGCATGATGCCGGAACGCATCATCTCTGTGCCTTCCTCAAGGCCGTGTTTCTCGGCATAGAAAAGCCCGACCGCGAGATGCTCGGCGTGCCGCCATTCGTCGCGGGAGACAGTTGCCGACTCAAAGGCCGCCACCAGGTCGAGAATCTCTTTCTCGTTTCTAAAATAACGCATAACAAAATTCTCCAATGCAAAAAAGCGAAAGCGTCCGAATGTACTGCAGACGCTCTCGCTTACTTTGAAAGACGCAGTTTACACCCGGATGCGGACAAATGTCACGCAACCGAATAGCCGTTAGAAAGAATGGTTGCGGAGGCAGGACTCGAACCTGCAGTCTTCGGCTTATGAGGCCGGGATTTTGTCCAGTTAAACTACTCCGCCGCAAAAGGAAACGGCCGATCGAAATGACCGGCCGCGAGTAAAAGACGATAGCGAACGATGTCAGGCCGCGGCCCGAACTTGATCTTCGCCAAGGTCGTCCATGAACAGGTATTTTTTCCACTCCGGCCGCGATTCGGCGTAGTGGCAGAGCAGAACGTGGTCGAGCCCGAGCCTCAGCAGTTTCTGCGAGGTCAGCAGCGGCATTCGAGCCTGCTCCGGCGTTCGGTTGCCCTTGCGCTGGTTGCAGGCGACACAGGCCGTGACCAAATTTGCCGGGGTGCTCTCGCCGCCCTGAGCCCGCGGGAGAATGTGATCGAGCGTCAGGTCCTTGGCAAGCCGATGGTCGCCGCAGTACTGGCAGCGATAGCGGTCGCGGATGTAGATCCGTGCACGCTTCATTGTCGTTTCACGACGCGTGCGTCGCACATTCACATAATGCCGGAGCCGAATAACAGATGGGACACGGAACGTCGTCGAGGGAGAGCGGAGAACGTTGTCGCCGTCGTGCTCTTCGATGAAGACCGCGCCGCGAAACCACAGACACACCGCCCGGGCAACACCGATCGTGCCAAGCGGCTCGTAAGAAAAGTTCAAAAGCAATACTCTTCCTGTAAGCAAACTTAACCTCCTCCCTTATTCAGGTTTTACTTTAATATCAAAATACGAATTCTGGCAAGCACAATATATTGTGTGTAACCAAAAATTCAGACGCGTGATTTAGGGCTTCTGGCCCCAAGATGTTGAGTGGGCAAACATTTGGCGATCACCCGCCGAGGTTCGCCTCGATGGACAAAAAGCCAATATCGGAATATAACTATTCCGCTTTTTCTGATTTCGCCTGCAGGCAAGACATAGGAGTAATATCGCAATGGTACGAAATATTTTAGCGGTGATCATTGGGATCGTGGCCGGCGGTTTGGTCAACATGGGCATCGTGACTTTTGGCCCGATGGTGGTTCCGCTTCCGCCCGGAGCGGATATGTCAACAATGGAGGGCGTTGCCGCCGCAATGCCGCTGATGGAAGCCAAGCATTTCCTGGTTCCTTTTCTTGCCCATGCTCTTGGTTCCTTTGTCGGGGCGTTGGTCGCGGCCCTTATAGCCGTCAACCATAAGATGGGCATTGCACTCGGAATCGGGGCATTCACAATGCTTGGCGGGATATACATGGCTTATATATTGCCGGCACCGCTTTGGTTCGAGGCGGTGGACATCATTTTTGCCTACATCCCGACCGCATGGATCGCCGGGAAGTTGGCAACTTCGGGACGCGGATAATTCCTCCGACCACTTGGCAAAATCAAAAGGATAAAGCCGCTTTGGGCTTTGTGGTCCAGGGCGGCCGTCTGCGCTCGACAAACCGCCATTCGTCGTTTTAATTTATTCTTTTCCCACGGTTTTTCACACAATCTTAATAATTTAAGACGACGATGAATTCACGAACCGTTCGCGATTTTTCCGTCCCTACCGATATTTGGCCCACGGTTGAAAGATGGGCGAAAGAAGAAGGATTTGAGCTGCTCGAAAGCTCGGGCAGCAAGCGCATTTACCGGCACGGATCGGGCCTGATCGTGCTGCCGACGCTGCTCGAGATCTCCGCCGAAGACGGAAACGTTCACCTCGAAACCTGGATAAAAAGCAATCCGATCAACCGGCTGCTCTCGCTCTTTATGACACCGAACGAGATCGCTCTGGAAACCGGCGGGATCACTTTCGCCGCTGCACGCTCGCTGGCACGGAAATCGGTGAACCGGCTGCTTGTTCACTTGGGCCAGCCGCTCATCGCTTAGCGACCGCCGTGTTAAAGTACACACGATGGCATCGATCGGCGACTTCATCCCGGAATTCGACACTCGCGAGCGGTTTGAGCGGCGAGTGAAAGCACCGCCCGAGGTCGTGATGCGGACTGCGTATGACTTTGATATGCAATCGATCTGGTTGATCCGGGCGATCGTAAACGCCCGCAAGGTCGTACTCGGCGGCACATGGGAGAAGCGCCGTCCTCGCGGGATTGTCGATGAGACGCGGGGACTCGGCTGGGGCACGCTGGCCGAAGAACCCGGCCGGTTGCTCATTTGCGGAGCCGTCTGCCAGCCGTGGTTCGGTGATGTCGTTTTCACACCGATCCCGCCTGAAGATTTCGCGGCCTACAACGAACCAGATCAGGTCAAGATCGCATGGACGCTCGAAGCCGAAGAGGCCGAGCCCGGCTTAACTCTGTTTATCCACGAGGTCCGCGCCGTCGCAACCGACGACGATGCCCGCCGCAAATTCCTAAAATACTGGCGTTGGGCAAGATTTGGCATCATCGCGATCAGGCTGCTTCTCCTGCCGGCGATAAAGAAGCGGGCGGAGAGCCGATCGACTTAGAGAAAGTGGCTTCTTGCCGACTTCGACTTGGCGACATCTCCTCGGAATGTGAGTTATGATTGCGATTTGATTGGGCAATACCGTGATAGATTAGTTTCAGAACTCAGATGAACACGCTCGTCAAATGGTATCGATACTTGCTTGTGCTTCCGATATTGATTCCGATAATCTTATGGGTCACGTTCAGTCTTGACTTGATTACCAAAAGTTCGTACGTCTTCGTGGCCGGAATGTTTTTCGTGGGTTCTCTGGTATTCGGTGGTATTCCGTACCTGATATGTGCGACATTCATCTTCTGGTATTCCCGAGATAAGGACGAAGCAACAGTTCGCAAATTGTATCTACTGTATCCAATCGGAATGATCGGGATTTTTTTTATTGTCCTATTTATTGACGGCCTTCTCGTCCAAAAGATCGATTATATCGCGATTCCCCTGCTCGATTTTCTGCCCGATTTTATCAATTGTTTCCTAGTGATGAGCGCGTTCACGTTGGTCTTCGGTTATGGCTATGTTCTTGTCACGTTCCTGATCGTTCGATTGATTAGACGACGCAGATTCGATCCGCCATTTTCTTAGTCATACGGAATTGCAGAAGCCGCGGATATTTACGACTTCTGCAACGTTAGCCTTTAACACATATGACCTGCTTTAGCTCGGCGACAACCACGACGAGGTCGTTCTGAGCACGCATGACTTCCTCGATGTCTTTGTAGGCACCGGGGATCTCATCGACGACGCCTTTGTCCTTACGGCACTCGACGCCCTCGGTCTGCTTTTTCAGATCATCGATGGTGTATTTCGCTTTCGCCTTGGTACGCGACATTTTGCGTCCCGCACCGTGCGAACAGGAGTTGAACGACTCCGGATTTCCGCGGCCCTTGATGATGAACGACTTCGCTCCCATCGAGCCGGGGATAATTCCGAAGCGTCCGTCTTCGGCGTTTATCGCACCCTTTCGGGTGACATAAACCTTATCGCCAAAGTGCTCCTCGACCGCGACATAATTGTGATGGCAATTGACCGTGATCTCAGGACGGAACGCGGTCTGGTTGTTGAACATTCGATTGAATGACTTCAGCAGCCGGTTCATCATGATCTCGCGGTTCTTCATCGCGTACTTCTGGGCCCAGTCGAGGTCGTGCCAATAGGCTTTGAACTCGTCCGTGCCCTGGATGAAGTAAGCGAGGTCGGGTGACGGAAGTTCGTTCAGCTTATGCAGCGATTTCGCGGTCGCGATGTGTCGTTCGGCAAGTTCCTTACCGATGTTTCGCGAACCCGAATGCAGCATCAGCCAGACGTTGTCTTCGGTGTCCAGACAGACCTCGATGAAGTGATTACCTCCGCCGAGCGTTCCGAGCTGGACCATCGATTTCCGCTTACGGTCATGGATCTTCGGGTGAAGATCGTCGAAGGTTTCCCATCCTTCCCAGCGCGAGGCCTCGTCAACCGATTCCTTGTACGCATTGAAGCCGACCGGAATAGCGCGTTCGATCTCGTGGCGAAACTCGGCCATTTTCCGGTCGAGAATTCCGCTCTTGAACGGCGTTTTCACCGCCATCATCCCGCAGCCGATGTCTACACCGACCGTTGCCGAAATAACGGCGTCCTTGGTTGCGATGACCGATCCGACCATCGAACCCTTTCCAAGATGGGCGTCCGGCATAAGCGCCACGTGCTTGTAAAGGCACGGCAGACGCGAAACGTTGCGGAGCATCGCTTCCTCCTCGTGGTCCAGCCCATGCGTGACCCACGAAAGGACATCAGCCTTCGCTCCGCTGATATTTAGTTTGTTATATGGCATTTTTACCTCCTCGAATATTAAAAAAAAGGACGACAAAGGTCGAAATGATAAACAGTCGACGGGAATCGAACCCGCTTCTCCGTTACCGGCGCTTTACTCAAAAAGCTACGACCGACTTGCTTGGATGTAATCATCTCTGCATTCGTCCTAAAAGGATTTTCAACGCCGAGCCCGCCGAGAGCACAGAGACATCTCTCCTCTGCGTTCACTGCGGGCTCTGCGTTAAAAAGAATAGTGGCGACAAGGTTCGGCGAGAGATCCGCCCCGCAGAGATTTTGGAGCGGGCGAGGTTCGAACTCGCTATACCTTTTAAGGTAGTAACCATGTACTCCCACCAGCATTCGCCATGAAATTTCGCACCGCAGAGACGCCAAGATGCCGAGAATCTATAACAGGATGTACAGGATAAACAGGATGGTGGGAGTTGCAACCCTTCGATCGCCCTATCCTGCTCATCCTGTCGATCCTGTAAAACGTTCTTCTCCGCGTCTTTGCGTCTCTGCGGTAAACGCTACAGCTCGAGCCGTTCGATCACACTAACCCAGTGGCCGTCATCGAGATTCCCGGCGGCGAACTCCGAAACCAGTGTAAACACCTGGTCCGAGAATCCGCCGACGTTGAGAATGTCGCGACGCTCTTGAGCCTGCGTGTGGCCGTAAGGCTGAATGTCGATGCAGACGAGTTTCGCATCACTATTACGCGATTTGAACTCGTTCCACTGCCGCATGGTCGCCGTGCCGCGATTCCACCGGTGACGTGTATCGACCCACGACTCATTATCCGAGACGTAGACGATCATGTCGCCTTTGGCCCGGCGGCGGTTCAGTTCCTTCAGCGGTGCCGAACAGTTCGTACCGCCGGACGGCAGTGATGCCAGGATCTTCGCATTGGTCATGACCGAGTCGCGAGGATTCAGCCGGGCCTCAACGATATGATCTGAGAACGGGATCACTTCAGCCGAAGGGTTCTTTCGCAGCAGTGTAGCGGCCACAAGTGCGGCCACGTCGAGACACGTTACCGTCGAGGTCGCCCCCTTTCGGTAACCCGTGGCGGGCGAGTGCATCGACCCTGAGATATCCGGAAAGATATAAACCTTTCCGTCGATCCGCGGCACGTTTTCGGTCGCGATCTCCATCGCATCCTGCAGGGCCTCGGTGATCTCACGCGGGATTCCGCGGTTCGCCTCTGCAGCCTTAAAGGCAGAAAGAAGCTGGTACGGAAAAACACGTGCACGCTTGATCGCTTCGGCGTTTCGCAGTCTATCAGCGACGATCTTCACCATCGCTTCGTCGGCGAAGACACCGTGACGCTGAAACGTGTTCAGGTTCATTCGGGTTATCTGCCACGGCGCATTACGCGCGATCTCGGTCCATTCTTTAGCACCGAGCGGCAATGCCGTCAGCATCTGGAACGGAACGTTTGGGATCTCCAACATGTCGCCGGCCTTGAACTGCTCAAACTTCTTTACGATCTCGGGCAGTTTGTCGACATCGATATCGCGGCCGATGAAGTAGCCGAAGAGAGCCTCACGCTCGGCGTCGGCTGGCTTCGGGTGGACCATCTTGAGTATGTCGGCGATCGAGGGTGACTGCCCGACAGACTGTTTGAAGATCTGCTCCGAACCGCGTTTCTCGAACCACTCGCGGACCATCCGTTTCGGGAGGGAACCGAGCGATTTCCGCCCGACCACGCCCGAACGCATGATCTGCACAAAGTTTCGCAGCATCTTTCCGTTGTCGGCTACGCGGGGAAAGACGCGTTCGAAAAGTGCCTTGTCGCGGGTTGAAAGCACCGCCAGCAGCAACGCCGGCATATCTTTCATATGCCCTTTTTCGCGAGCAAATACCGCAGTTTTAGCAACAAACTCGGCATCGACCTCGTTTGCCAGTGCGAGTACCTTATCGAGCTGGTCGCCGGCATCAGCGTAAAAAGTGTTGTTAAAGCAACCGGTTGCAGCATACTGGGCCAGTGCCTGTTTCGGCGAAAGCTTGTAAGCCACTCCGCCCGCTTCGTTAACAGTGTCGGCCTTTGGCGACAGCATTCCAACAATAGTTTTGAACAAGTTCTTGTTCGCCATAGTTACCTCCAAAATGTCAGAACCGCCTGCGTCAGCGGGCGGCGAAAAAAAAATTTCGGGTGACAAAAGTTAAAGGACGCTTTGCGCGTGAACAACTTAGGATCACCGGTGTTATCCGACACCGCGAGGCGCGATTGGATGTAGTCCTTTCTGCATTCACCCGAAAATAGAAATTGCAGCAGCGACAAGGATCGATGAAACGGTCGCTGCTCTACCATTGAGCTACGCCGAGTGGGAACTCGGCGGCCGGATTCGAACCGGCAACCCGCGGGTTATGAGCCATGTAGTTCCATCTGCATTCGCTGCGGGATTAAAACGGCGACAAGGTTCGAAAAGACAGCGTGCTCTATCCATCTGAGCTACGTTCGGATCGCTCCGAACGGCCGGACTTGAACCGGCGACCACGTCGTTTGAAGCGATGTAGTCCTTTCTGCATTCGCCGCAAAAAAATTGGCTGACAGGGCGGGACTCGAACCCGCGACTTCCGATTTAACAGAACGGCACTCTGACCAACTGAGTTACCTGTCAATGGATGATCGGCGACAAGGGGCGATGTGGCTGTTTCTCTGAGCTACGTTCGGATCACTCCGAACGGCCGGACTCGAACCGGCGGCCTCCTGGGCTTTCGCAACAGGTGCTCTGTCCATGTAGTCACATCAGCATTCGCCGAGAGATTGGTTGCGGCGGAAGGATTCGAACCTTCGCCCACGGGTTTATGAGACCCGCGCTCTACCGCTGAGCTACACCGCAGAAAAAGGATGACTAATAAGATGCGAGAGTCCGGAATCCGACACCTTTATCCCTTATCCTTTCTCCTTTCGCCTTTGATTTGGCCGATCGGGTGGGATTTGAACCCACGATCCCCTGCTTAAAAGGCAGGTGCCTTGACCGGGCTTGGCTACCGATCGGGAAGGGCAAACGCGGGGCTGAGGCCGGAAGGTCAACAAGTCGCGGGACTACGGTGTTTTTTTGCAAAACAGGTGTGTACGCATTCCAGCAGGCTCTCAGTTCCGCTCAGCCGCGTTTGGTTGGGTAAGACTGTAAAATTTCATGGCCGCCGGCATTGCTGACCATTCCGGCCGGCTCCGAGGTGAACCGGCCGGTTGCGACGGCGTGGGAGAATTAGTGGATCGCTGCCGATAGTCGCGCGTGCTGTGGGTTCAGCTCACGGGCATTGATAACTTCGGCCTCCGCCTCGATCGCGCGTTTGAACTCGTTGATAACCTCAGCGAGGGTGCGGATCTTGTGAAGGCTGTTCTCGCGTTCTTCGACCGTGCGGAGATCGAAATAGAGCTCGATCTCCTCGGTGCAGTCAGCGATCTTTAGAGTTATCTCATGCCAGTCGTCCGAGTTTTTGCAGCAGACGTGTTTTTCACGGGCGTCTTCGACGACTGCGATGACATAAGCCCGCATGTTGCTGAATTTGTTGAGGAACTCGCGTCGCTCAACGTGATATTTCTTGGCCATTTTCTTTTCCTCTGGTCAATTTGCTGAATGTCTTTGGTTTACGGTTTCTACGCGACTTTCAGCAAACTAGGAAAAGCTGAAATGTCACGTCGCGATAAATGTGCGACTTTTGAGTGCAAACATAGGTGTTATCTCCTTTCGTTTGGGAATTGTGAATTCGGGCCGGCCCATTCGCTTCCTGGAACAAAACGGCGAGGATTTCGACATCTGAAATCCCATATCCGAAATCTAAGATCGATTGGCGGGACCGAACGGACTCGAACCGTCATCGTCTTCCTCGACAGGGAAGTGCATACGCCCTTCTGCCACGGCCCCTCTAACAGTTGTCAGTTGTCGGTTGTCAGTTGTCAGTTTTTGAGGCAGGCCTCGGTCTGGCCACTCAACACTGACAACCGATAACTGCATCTTGGGTGGATCGATCGGATTTGAACCGACAACGGCTTCATTCACAGTGAAGTGCTCTGCCAGTTGAGCTACGAACCACATATGGATTTAGGATCTGGGATCTGTGATCTCAGATTCCGCATTCCAAGATCCCAATTCCGCATTTGATGGAGCGGGCGATCGGATTTGAACCGATGATGAACGGATCTGCAGTCCGCCGCCTTGGGCCGCTTGGCTACGCCCGCAAGTTTACAGGGAGCCAATTGCATCCGGCTCCCCTTCCGGCGTATGAAGCGTGCAACGAGAGACGCCCGGAACCGGGATGGCTACGGACGCTGTCCTTTGTTCGACATACGCGAGACTGAATTGGAAGGGACGACGGGACTCGAACCCGCTATGAGCAGCTTGAAGGGCTGCTTGCTCGACGTTTTGCATTCGTCCCCGGAAAGAGTTGGTGCACGCGGAAGGATTCGAACCTTCAATATCCGGTTTCTAAGACCGGCGCCTTTGCCGATTTGGCCACGCGTGCGGAAAAATTGGTCAGAGCGGCAGGATTTGAACCTGCGAACACTTGTTTCCAAAACAAGCCCGTTTAGCCATCTGCGGAACGCTCTGTGAAAGTTGGCTTCGGGGGAAAGATTCGAACCTCCATTTGCTGGTTCAGAGCCAGCCGTCCTGCCGGTTAGACGACCCCGAAATGTTCTTGATATCTTTGGTTTGTGGCGAAATACACCATTAAAAAACTCGATGAGAATGATTGGCGGATCTTCAAGCAGATCCGACTTCGGGCCCTTGCCAGCGATCCCCATGTTTTCGGCTCGACCTTCGAACGCGAGTCGAAAAACTCAAAAGCCGAGTGGTGTCAGCCGCTGAGCGACGCCGACGGGGCGATCTTCATACTATTTAGCGATTCCGAGCCGATCGGTATGACGGGTATTGCTATTTATGGCGTGGATACGACCGGACGCACAGCAATTCTGTGGGGATCGTGGCTGGAACCGGAGTTCCGCGGCAAAGGACTCTCACGATATTTTTATAAGGCTCGCCTCGATTGGGCGATAATCCATCCTAGGGTCGAACGCGTGATCGTGACCCATCGAGCGTCGAATCGAGCTTCGAAATCAGCCAATCAGAAATTCGGCTTCGTAAAGACTCATGTGACTGAAAAGGTTTGGAACGACGGCATTACGGAAAAAGAATTCCACTACGAATTAAAACTATGATGTCGGCGGCTGGGTTCGAACGTGACGTAGCGGGCGTGTGGGCTTACGGCGGTCCGTAATCTTCGGACCCGAGCTACAAATTTGGTGAAGACGGTAGGATTCGAACCTACAACCTGCTGATTCGTATTCAGATGCTCTTGTTCCATTTAGCTACGTCTCCTGAAAGCAGTGACGAGGGAAGAGTGGCGAGTGGCAAGCCTCGTAAAGCTCGTCACTCATCACTCGTCCCTTGTCACTGAAATACGACTATTCAGTTGTCAAACATCGAAAAGAAAAGGAGCGGCTTACTCCGGGGTCTCCATGACCCGGGCGTAACCGCTCCTTAAACACTTCGCGACGAGAAACTCTCGCCTTCTTTCCGATGTTTCGGGAGCGGGAACGCCGCTCCCGCTGTGTCAATCTAGTTGTTCCGTACGATCAAGATCGCGCCGTTTCGGTTGATAATTGCCTATTTCGAGGCTCGCACACGCGAACGTATTCCAACCCGTTCCGGGCAGCATCAAAATGGCCGCCGTGAGGGTCGGGAATATTCTCGATGTATGTAACGAACTTCGGGTCATCAAATGATCTCCACTAAAAACTGCCGCGCACTTTCCGTGACAGGTGAAGAGTTTTAGCACGACAAAAAATCTCTTGTCAAGCATTTTTTGAGAAAAAATTTCAGGCAGGTTAATTTGAGCGAAAATGTTGGAACCCTTTCGGCCTTAATTCTGAGGCGACGCCGTCACGAATAAGCTCAATCTTGCCAACATTTGCAGTGATCTCCCCGATGCATGTCAGATTCGCAAATTCGGCCGGCAACTTTTTTTTTGGCTCGGCGGTGAAAAGCAGCTCGAAATCCTCGCCGCCATTTAATGCGAGATGCAGTTTTTCGTCGTGAGAACTGAAAATCGAATCGAGTCGGACGTCGATCGGTATCTGTTCGGCAAAGATCACCGCTCCGACACCGCTGGCTTCGCAAATGTGTGCCAGATCGGACGAAAGACCGTCGCTAACATCGATCATCGCCGAAGCGGGGATTTGATCCGAAACGTCCAACCGTGGCTTAGGATCAAGCTGCCGTTCGATTAGCTCACGCACGAATCGCCCTTGGTTCTTATCGTGCCGAGTTCCAGACTCCAGCAGCTTGAGGCCGCCGGCGGCTCCGCCCAGCGAGCCGGTTACGAAGATCTTGTCACCGGGTTTTGCACCCGAACGCTGTATCGCCCGGCCGCGTTCGACCTCACCCAATACGATCGAATCAATTACCAGTTTCTCAGGCACTCGAGAGACATCGCCGCCGACAAGTTCAACGTCGAATTCACGGGCGAGGGAATTCCAACCGGCACAAAACCGATCGAGAAAGTCGCCTTTCCAAAGCTCTTCCGGCACTCCGAGCGAGAGCATTGCAAAGGTCGGCCGGCCCGCCATTGCAGCAATGTCCGAAAGTGATACAGCAAGCGCTTTGTGGCCAAGAAACTCCGGCGTCGTCCATTCAAGCCGGAAATCGATATCCTCGACCAGCATATCCGCCGTCATCAAAAGGTCGGCCTCATCGCTCTTTGGGAGAACGGCGCAGTCATCGCCGATGCGGCCTAGGCCGTATGATTTCTTAATGTGATGGATGAAGTCGAACTCGGACCGCATTTTAAATAGATTGACACAAGTGCCGTAAATACATACAATAACGGCGGTTTATTTACTACCGACTTTAACACAACTTAAACAAAAACATGGGGCAAGCAGCGGTGGCAATACCGGAAAAACTCTATTTTAAGATCGGCGAAGTGTGCGAGATCGTAGGCGTTCAGGCTCACGTCCTGCGATACTGGGAGACCGAGTTCTCTCAGCTTTCACCGCAGAAGAACCGCTCCGGCCAGCGCAGCTATAGGCGGCGCGACGTCGAGACGGCACTGCGGATCAAGGAGTTGCTTTACGACGATCTATTCACTATCGCCGGTGCCCGTAAGAAGCTGCAGGCGGAGTCGCGGGCCGAGGCACCAAAGCTTAAGGTGGTCCGTCCGGAGCCGCCGGACGAGGCCGTTTCCGCAAAGTCGGACGCCCCCGGGCTTTTCGACGAACCGATCGACGACGACATCACGCTCGATGACCGTATCGAGACCGCGGTCGAAACCGTTCGAGCCGTTGAGAAAGATCTCGGCCCGGATCAACGCGAAGCTCTAAGAAATCTCGCTCAGCATCTGCTCGAGCTGAGGTCGATGCTCAAGAATGGGCGATAGTCCCGACCCGGCGCTTTTTGGCGAGGAGTTTGACAATTCTTTCCCGTAAATCTAAATTTAACGTTTCGGGACGTAGCGCAGTCTGGTAGCGCGTTCGCTTGGGGTGCGAGAGGTCGTGAGTTCAAATCTCGCCGTCCCGACCAATAAACATGGGGCTTTCAGCGATTGCTGGAAGCCCCTTTTTTTTGACTTGGTTGCAGGTTGGTTGCAGTATTCTTTTTGTCATCCTTTTTCCGCTCAAAACTCTCAAAGTTCATCACTCTTGATCCGGCTGGTTTATAAACATCCTTTGTGTGGTGCAAAACTGCGCCGAATGGCGCGTTTTCGCGACTTTTGTGGCCGATGCTGTCTATTTTCATGGCTTTTTGGCGAGGCACATTTTTTGCCAACTGGTGATCGGAGGTTCAGGAAATGGTTGAAATTATCACGATAGAAAAAGAAGAGCTGATTCGCTTGATCGACACCTCCGTCGCGGGGGCCATCGAAAAAGCTATACATTCATCTCAGCCGCCGCAGATCATGACGAAGTCCGAAGTTGCGACGTATTTGAAGAAATCGGGAGCAACGATCAATCGATGGATGAGGAAGAATGGTCTTCCATTTCACGGAGTGGGCCGGCCAACTTTCAACAGAACTGAAGTGGATGCCTGGTTGGCTGATTACTAAGCGTATGTCAGTTTTTAAGAAATATAACGGTAAGCGGATAAACGCAAAGCATCCGGCGTATGCGACAGCTCGCTGGTGGGTTTACAGACGGGTCAAGGGACATAAGACCATTCATCAGGTTATTCCGACAGCCCGTACTAAGGAAGAAGCGGAACTCGCCGAGCGACAACTGGTCAAGCAACTGTTCGACAGATCATTCGGACAAGCAGATACAACTGTAACCTTTGGAGATTTTGTAGAAACGACCTATCGAAAATATGTAGAGCAAAACAACGTCAATAAGGGAGCGAAGAATCTTTACATAAAACTGCTTTTGAAACACCTAAAGGATCAACCTCTGCACACCATTACACCGCAGGATTGTCGCGATTGCAGGAACAAACTCCAGTACGGGAAAAACCAGCGAAAAAAGAAAAGTTCGATCTCTCCTTCCTCGATCAATAGGATCATGTCGACTCTGTCGAAGATCTTCAGTCTCGCTTGTGAAGAGGACGTTCTCGATCGCAATCCGATGCAGTATGTGAAGGCATTACCAGAGCCACCGCCAAGGAAACGCCTACTCACGACCGAGCAGAAGAATGCCCTGTGGAAGGAACTTGAATCAGATCAGTTACTTTTCAGGCTTGTTCAGTTGGCGGTTAACATGCCGTTGCGCCGGGGCCAGTTATTGGCTTTGAATGAGGAGGTGATCGATTTTGAGAATCAAAGGGTATGGGTAATTGGTTCGAAGGGACGACCTCCGCGATCCGTTCCGATCAATGCAACTGCGGCATCGGTATTACGCGATCTAATTGCTGACAAACAATTACCATTTCCAATTGTCGATTTTCGCAAGCGCTGGCAGCCAGTTCTCGTAAGAGCCAAGATCAATAAGCCAGATGGAACTCGTGAAGAGAACTACCATTTCCACGATCTCAGAACCTACTTCGCTAGCGAACTGATTCGGAGAAATACAAATCCGCTGATAGTACAGAATCTCTTTGCGCATTCGGACATGAGTATTACAAATATATACGCGGAAACCGATGCGGATTTAATGCTGGAAGCAGTAAAACGTCTCGACGGCACAGATCCAGGAAATGGTGGGCCGGCCCTTCCCAAGTAGGCTATTTGGCTGGAGTCGGCAGGACAATGATCTAGGGGTAACGCGGCCGACTGGTTTGTTCAACAGTCGTTTGAAGCCCTCCTGCCGTCTGTATAGACGATGACATCGTAGGGGTACTTCGGTTCTGGTGCGTACAGCCCGATGCATAGAAGGCCTTTCAAATAATCACGGTCGATCATCGATTCGAGGATATGCTTCATCATTTCATTGCGTTCCACCCTGTCCCGAGAGACATAGGGGAACGCCGCGATCAAATATGAACGTTCTTTCGGAGCTGTTTCGAGAATAACCCAATTGTATTTTTCGTTCGTAAGTCCGTGCTTAACGCGGGAACTTAGAGTTTTGAACTGTCGCTCAAATCCCCGTTGCTCATCATACGGTACGTTCAGGAGTAGCAACCCTACCTCGGTCCAGTGATCTATCTTTCGCTTGATCACGTAATCAATAAGGTCCCGCCACCATTTGGTTAGCTTCAAACGCGGCTTGGGAACCGATACGCCCCGCTCCCGCCCAACAAAATACGGATCCAGTTCCTTCGATTTGAGCATCAAGTTAAACGAATATTCACCGGACGTTTCCGCCCCACCCAGATTGAACGCTGTATCGAGGTAAAACCCCAACAGATCACCTTCATCGCCGAGATAATGGATCTGGTTTTCCAACTCGGCACGACGCGTCAGGTAGTGCAATGCTTCGACTTCGTTTTCGAGGATTGAAAAAATAACCTCAAGATCATGGATAGAAACGGAGGGAACGGCGATCTCGGGCGGGTCGTCGATAAGGCCAGCCTCAATACACATTCTCAAATTGCCCGAAACTGTTCCCAGATCTTCCAGTGACAACGCCAACGGTACATAATGGTCGACGAGAGTGTTATCCACGACATTCACTTGTCCACTGACTGTGTTGAATTGGTGGATCCCGCGATTTTCAGACAGGAGTTCAATAAGCCTGATCGCTTGTTTTGCGGGATCTACGACTAGGTTCTTCAGCGTGTCGATAACACGCAGTTCGCCACCTCGACGTGCTGGGGGATCAACCGCTCCGGATTTGCATTCGACTACGATCCCAAAGCGGTCTATTACGATCAGCAGATCGTTTTCGTATGTTCTCTTGTCCACAGGGTCGACCCACTGGCTTCCTCGGAATATTTTCGCTGTGGGGAAACGGCCGGAAAAGTGTTCAAACGCCTCGTCCTCGAGCAAGTTCGCCTTGGCTTTATTGTACTTCTCAATCGCCCGAGCCCCAGCATTTCGCACAAGTACTTCCATCATCGCAGGCAGAATATGCCCGATTATATTGGTCAATGGGAAGAAATACGCTTCGCTATCGACCTTGACGATCGGTCGTTTAAGAACGGGATTGCCCAAAATGAAGTGCTCATAGTTCTCGTCTGCGAGATCACCGAACTCGTATGACCATGCGTTTAGCACCTTGCGCAATTCCTCAGTCTTTCCGCTCTCGCCGTAAGCATCTTCAAACTCATCGAGGGTGAAGGCGAAAAGGTTCGGCAGGAACAAATCCGAATGAAAATGAAGTACAGTCTTCATCTCGTCCAGATCGTGCCCGGCCATATCCCAGATCTTCCGTCCCTCCTCGTCGGAAGTTGCTGCATCGCCCACGTTGCCTCTCACGACGAGAAATTTGTTCCGGTATCGCTGCCATACCTCTTTCCAATGTGCTCCGCCTCTAAAATACGCCAAGGAGGCTAAGTGGAGGTTCAGACGTAGTTCGAAGCGATTTACTATATGATTAACAGCCTCTCCAAGTCTTACCGCATTGATGTCAAAGTGGGTCTCTATTATCTTGGTCTTCGAGAAAATCTTCTTTGTGTATCGTTTCGACTGGTGAGAAAACGCCGGGTTGCGGATCGCGGCAGTTTCCGACTGAAGAAGAAAAAGAACGAACCTTTTTTTGTACTCCTTCTCGTCAACGTCTTCAGGAACGTCGTAAGAGCGAAGCTGGAAAGCGTTCGTGACGTCACTCATCATGGTTTGCAGTTCCGATGCCCGACCCATCAAGGGTTTGGACGCATTCGATCGTGGACGGGTCAATGCGATCGCCTGTAGGATCTCCAGGTAGTGCGGATAAAAATCGAGTTTCCCGTCCCGTGCCTCACGATCGATGCCTTCCGGCTCGGCAAGAAAATAGAATGAGCAAAATGCGAGTAGATAAAGAGCGTCGAACTCTTCGAACCAAGCGAGAAGTTGTGGATAAATTCGGTCAAATTTTTGTTTTGCATCCTTGCCGACTTTTCGGAAAGCGTCGCGACGTTCAGCGACCGAGAGATCCGCTAGAGGATTTGCAAATGGCCGGAGCTCATACTTAATCGCTTCGTAAGGCTTCGGTTTTTCCGAAACCCTCTGCTTTCGCTTGGACGATTTCTTTGATGAACGTGGCATTGGTCAGTCACTTGTTCGGGTCCGCCTTAGAGTTTTTTAAACGGCTATCGTCACACCCCGATTTTGGGGTAGGGAAATGCAAGAGGCGGCGAAGCCGCGGTCAACAGGAATTTACGTACAGAGATATCGCATGCCGCGTAGCCCCAGTTGATAAGACGCATCTGTAACTCGTCAGGTAGACGCCCCAGTCGCGTGGAGATCTTTGCCAGTTCCTCAGTTTGTTGGATCGGACATGGCAATGGCGAGGGCACGCCGAAGCCGGTGGAAAAATCCGACGCGATCGACCAGAAAGATCCCTTTTTGAGCGGCGGTTTCGCACGAAAAGCCCCCACTATCTGCCGTCTTCTCAGGCTCCGAACCTGATTGTCGATCGTAAATAGCGTTCTCAACGTATGTCGGCCCCAGTCCCGATGCGGCGAAGCCTCGGCCTCGTACGAACCACCGGCGTCGCTGACGAGTATGGTGTCAAATCTCTTCCAGGCCGTTTCGACACCAAGGTTGTCGTACACGCCGCCATCGGTTAAGACAAGCCGTTCTTGAAATTTCGCCTCGTCGAGATCAGTGCCACTGTCTTTAACAAAGGTCGAGTTCTTCAGATCGATCGTCATCGGAGATAGGAAGGGAGGAAAGGCCGATGATGCAGCTATTGCGATTGCCAAAGGGATTTTCGGCTGCTCGATCTTGCCGATCCTGTAATCCCACATGTAGGGTTGTGAAAACCGACAAAGAACGCCGGACTGGACGCCAGTAGCGTTAAAGATGAATCTCGGATTCGACGGAATGTCCTGAAGCGTCGCCTCTCTAAACAGATACTTTCGATACTGGTTTGCGATTCGGCCACCGACTCCCCCGAACCAAAGCAGTCCCAGAATAACCGAAGGCCAGTCAATTGTCCGGGAAGCCAGATTCCGGATGGGCCCGACGAGCAACTCTTCCAAATTTGTCGCCCGACCAGCTTCAAACTTCAGATCTTTCCAACGCGTCGCCAATACGCCCGATGTGATGGAGCCGCCCGATACGGACGAGATCCTTTTAAGTCCACTTAGTATCGTTAAGTCGTTAAGTCGAAGGAGGACGCCGGTATGAAAGAGCATCGCTCGATAACCACCGCCCGATAGACAGAGAGCCATACCCTCCTCGACCTTTTCCGTTCCATCAGCGGGAATGTACCGGATAGGTTCAGCGAGATTCTGCGTCGTTGAGTTAAACGACTGAGTATCCGATGGAGGAAGTTCGCTCATGTTGATTCTCCATTTTGCGAGCGGCCTAACAACGTACCTTAAGTTCCGTCCAGGTGCGAGTGTCATCGCCCTCGAAGCCTTCGGGCAGGTCCTCATCACCTCGGTCGCTTCGAATGCACGTTATACCGCGCAGCTCCAGGGCGTCCAAGAGATCTTTTAAGGGAATGTTATTTCGGTATTTTCCCGGGCCTTCTTGAGTGGGCAGCATTGCGGGTATACCGCTGGGCAATACCTTTTCGACAAGAGTCTTGGCCGTTGCGTTGTGACTGCCGTGATGCCCCACTTTGAGAAAAGTGCAGCTTTTCAAAAGGGTTCGTGCCGCGTCATCATCGAGTATCCGTTTCCACGTGCCCCATTCTGCGTCTCCCGGGAATAGGAGGCGCGCCTTTCCGATCTCGAGCACAAGAACGAGGCTCGTCGAGTTGATCATTCCGTCGACCTTTGTCGCTGCAAATACGGCATCGGTGGTTTGAACCAGATCCTTCAGCCGCTCTATGTCCGTTCCATCTAGCGGAAAGATTTCATTGATTTCAGTGTCCGGGACTTGCCATGCGGGTCCGAACGGGGCGCAAGCAGCATCTTGAGACGGCAGAAGATTGGCCGACGCGGCGAGGGCGAACGCCTTATACGTTTCACCGTCCGACGCGGGATCCAGATGTTCGATGAGATCCGCGTCCCGAGCCGGTCCGAGAACATGAACCTTAACGTTCGGCAGTACTGGGGTCTCGAACGTCTCGGGAAATGACATGCCCTCGGGAAGAAACCTTGGCTTCGTCCGATCCCTCCGCGCAAAACCCTCGTGCAGCGTGTCGAGCGCTCCCGCGTTGCTCCAACCTCCGACCGCAAATTCCGATACGCCGATTTCCACGCCCGCATTCCAAAGAAGAAACTCGACGTTCTCTTTGTCTTCCTCACTCAAGCCGAGCATCGGTGCGGCAGCCGCCAGATTCATTGCAAAGCTCTGTTGCTTCTTCCACAGCTTTGTAGCCTCCGGATCGGAACGGTCTTCTACCCAGGGAAGCCAGACCTCGCCGATCTCTATCTCGCCCCAATTCTCCGAATTGAACGAATAGATGTGATCCTGATGCCTGTGCGTCGCGATGACCACGTCGATCCGCGCTTCATTACGAATCTCGATCAGATCTTCCCTGATCCGTTCAGGCAGCGCATTACCGGAAAACTCACCCTTCCCCTGGCCGTGAAAGCCGGCATCGATCAGGATCGTCCGTTTGTCGGGCAGGATGATAAGGAAGCAGTCACCAAATCCAACGTGGTACATTCGGATGCGAACAGTTTTGTTACTCATTTCCACCTCATCTGATCCATTGCCCGAGCGGAGAATGCGTTTACGATACGATCACGCTCCCTCTCTTGGGATGGCCAACCCGCGTCGGTCATCTCGTCGAAATCTCCTACCCACGCCAACAGTTTGGCTTTCCGTTGCTCATGGAAAGGTTTTTGGATCAAATATCGAACGTGTCCGTCGATATTGGCGATCATAGTAACTCCCGCGCGATAAACAAGCCCGCCGAGGTCCTGGCTCCTATCTTCGTCGGTTTGCACGAAATGGGCGACCATTTCGACAAGAAGCTCACCGCTTGGAGCTATCCGATGGACCGGGTGAAAGCCGCGCACGCCGACCGGCAGTGAGGGATCGAGTTTTAGTCGGGCGCGATTCGCCGGTACTTTTATCCAGTTGCCAAGTTTGCGTGCGCACTCGCTCAGAACCTGTTCGGGATCGTCTTCGGGGACCGGGGCGGCCGCAGGATTTTCCACAACTTCGTCCCAATTCGAAATAACCGCTTCTTGCTGCTGGATGCCCCAATCCGACGCCTTCTCCAGTTTCTTCGGCGTTCGGCGTTTACGCTCCGACTTAGGCGGCCTATAGTTTCGGTCGAGTTGACGCGCCCCGAAATCGACAAGTCGTCCCACCACATCGGCAAGGATCGGATCGGGAGGCGTTGCCGTAATGTCTTCGGCATCGAGAAGCAGCGATCGAACGGCGAGTGATCCGACAGCTTCGGGGTGAATACCACGCTGTCGGAAGGCTTCGATCATGGCCGCTCGAAGCCCGGAATCGTCCGCTCGGTTCAATTCAAAATCCGCAGTTACCATCGCCCGCAAGAAATCGCTGAACGTTGGGTCAACGGGCGGCAGATAGTCGGTTGCGCGGATGCACATCGAGAGGACGGATTGAGCGGTACGAACGCATTCGGAGGTGAGCCGGTTGACGAAATCAGGATGGAGCTCGCCATCGGGCAACTGTCCGCTGCCGCCCGTCGCCAGTCGGAAGAGATCACGAGTGCGGTGTACGAAGTTCGCTACAAAGCCCTCATAAACGGCAGACACGAGTATCCATCCGAGATTGTGGGGCTCCTTTGTTTTCGCAAACTTCGCGGGATCGGGCTTTCCGGCGATGCGGCGGAGCGGACCGCCCTTGCCCGCCGCGGAACCAAATTGGGCGCCGATATCGAGCAGGCGATTGTTCGGATTCAGCAAGTCGCCCCTCGATTCGCGTAGTGCCGGACCCACAACCTCGGGGAACGTTAAACGCTGGAACATCGCGACGATATCCGCAAAAGCTTCGTGCAAAGCCGGCACTTGTGGATTCGTAGGTTGGTTGTAGTAGCCGTGAAGACGACTGAGGGCGGCGTGCGCGACCTCGTGAGCGACGATGTCGTGCGATAGACATGTGAAGATCAATTGATCCGGCAGGTTGGGGCCGGGATCGTCTTCGTCGGCCCGAAAGTAGCCGAATAGGACGGCGTTCAGTTCACCATCAAAATATGCATTGCGAGCCTGAAATGCGTGAGGCATCAAACGAAGTCTCTCACCGCCTTTGAACCGGAACCGCCTACCGAGCGCCCGATCAAAGTTTTCGAGCACCTTGGACGCCACCGCGTACACCATCTGCTGGTGGAACTGCGGATCGTGTTCAAGCGGTTCGAGACCCTGCGTCATCGCGATCTCTTCATTGTTGAGATCGACGGCTCGAAAGTAACGCCCGCTGGTGGAATCGTAATCAACTACTTCCAGTCTGTCGTCGCGGAAAAGCCGTTCAGTGCGCTCGATCTTGCGGTAAGGAATTTCGACGGTAACGCGGTGGTCGCCAGCCCGCGAAACCATCGGATCGAAAGCAAATATCCGAAGCGGACGTCTCTCGGGGCGAGTATCTTGGGGGGATTTTCTCATAACAAAACCTCAGATTAGTTGGGAATCCTGAAACTCGTTTCGCATGGGTTGAGTGGCCATGCATCAAAACTTGGTACGGTTTGTTACAGTTTATTCTCAATAACAGCAAAATGCTACGGAGCACCTGTCAATTCCTCTGAATAGGCTTTCCAGGTACCGGGAAACGGTTTTCAGACGCGCGGAAACGATTTCCCGACGTATGGAGAAGGTCTCCCGGCGCGGGGAAAAGGTCTCCCGACGCTGGGAGATGATTTCCAGACGCTGGGAAAAGACTTCCAGGTGTCGGGAAGTGTTTTCCTGACGTTGGGAAACTAGTTGCGACCTACCCAACGTCTACATTGACCGGAAGATTGTTTCTATCCGTTGGCCGAATTCTGTTTCGATCAACTGTATCTTTGCAACATCAGTCTCGACCGCCATCCGAGGTACATATTCAACACAGACTTCAAAGAAGCCGGTGTCGCGAAATAGTTCTCGGAACAAATAGAGTTGAGAAACGAGCGCAACGGTCTTTGCGGACATTTGATACAACGATTCGGCCATCTCCAACAGCTCGTCGGTCGTTACGCGGGCTGATTTGGATCTGTCATTTAGCACCATCGTATCGGTTTCTCGGTCATACTCGGGTATTTCGTGCGTAATCGCATTCCTAAACCACGCGGCGCGCGTATCAAACAGGCCGGAATAATTCGGCAGCCGTGCGGGGACGTGTTCTAAAGCCACACCGAGGCTCATGCTGTCTATATTCTTGAAGTCATCCGCGGGTTTCCTGTCGCGAATGTAGCTCAAATAGACCAGAGTTTTCACATACGGTTCATATAGGTGCTCGACGGTGCGGCGAAAGGCTTCTATTACATGACGAAATCGCCGTTCGCCGGCGGACTTCCGTGCTGCCTCCAGATCGGAGAGTGGATCCATCTGTTTGAGAAATGACTTTTCGGGATCAGCATGCCGATGGACAACGATATACGATCCTAACGGCTGCTGCTGATCGACCTCCTGCATCAACTTGATCAATAAGGAATATCGAGCGTCACGCTCTGCTTCCGTTTTGGCGGTCTTAATAAGCTCGTTCAACTCTGCTTTGGCCTGATCCCTGCAAATCTCGCTCTTCAGGACCAGCTTCAAGAGTCGCATGAGAAAACGGCCCCGAACGCTATCCAATTTCAGGTAGGAATCAAGGAGCTTCTTGCCCTTTGCGATTGTTGTTCTGGGTGTCGCCGGATCGAACTCATTAAAGAGCCGAGTCAGTTGAGGCCCGATTCTGTTTAGTTCGGGGAAGAGTCTTTCGAGAGAGCGCTCAATACGCTTGTCATTAGGCGGTCTCTTAGGTCTGTCGTCCTTTGCTTTTTGCATCTACGTGTCTTCAGTACGAAGATTCTGAGATCTTCGCATTCCTTTTCCCCGCAGAAGAAACGCGGTGAGAGTGGGTAACTTGGCGTAGTCGATATCAGGCGTCTGATAGAAACGGCAGCGGACTTTTAGAATCCTTTGTAATTCTGCATTCACCTTGAGTTGATCTTTCGGCCGGCAGCAGTTGCCATAGGGCACGCCCGACCCGCACCAGCACTGCATATCCGGACGAATCGTCGAAAGCAGATGTAGTGGTTCGTGATCTTCCTCCGATCCGAGCCAGTGACGGGTTTCTACGCACGTATTCCATTTGAACAACCAGATTAAGACGTGGTCGGTGAAGTCGGCAACGTCGTGTTTTCCAGCCTTCCACGCATCGGTCCAGGGAGCATACGCACAAATGCGGTTTCTCCCGAAAGTATGAAATCTTGTCGCTGGCGTGACGACCGGATCGACAAGAAAAGCTAACGGGTGCGAGAGCCCGGCGACATACTCGATTCGAACCAAAAAGCGGCGATCCGGCCGCTTGATCTTCTTTAGGATCGGATGATCGCCGTGTGCCTTTTCGCACTGAGGGTCATGACTTACCGTGCCTGAGTCTCGATCGATCATAACCGCGCGATCTTCGTCCAGATCGCAAACGATCGAGTTTAGTCCGGCCCGTGTTCTAATCGGCTGTAGCCAACCTTCCCAAATGGCGACCGCAACGCCATCGCGCTCTTCCAACCGGACTTCAAGCGTCGGATAACGTGCCGCCGTGGCGGCAACGCTTGCCACAAATTGTGAATCAACATCGTGCATCTATTCGTCGCTGCCAAACGTTGGTCTTGGGACAAAGATCGATGACGAGCCATACGAGTTAGTAGCCGAAGCACTACTGGCTTTCTTCTCGGGCACTTCGCCGAATATCGCTTTCCAATCGTCTTTCTCGACGTTTTCGAGGGCCGTCTTCGCTGCCTCCGACAACTCGAACTTTATAGTCGAGTTAAACAGCTCCGAAAGGTCATTGCCGGTCGGGTTGGCCGGGTCTTCGATAGTGATGTCGTCGATGTTGTCCCGCAGTTCGGTCCAAACGTGTGTCAACTGATCGGTCAAGGATTTATTTTTCTTGTCCTTCAGAAGCTCGATCGTCAGCAGTTCGAGGATGAAGTTACGCACGGACATCTCGTTGCGGACACGCCAGAACTTAGTCAGCCGGATACTACTTACAACACCGCTGTCCTTGACGTGATCGATATGCACGTCGAGATTGGTCTTTTGACGTCCCTTCTCGGCGGAATGCCTATACAAGAAGACGTCGTCTCGGTTGTCGTCAACAAAACGACCGGGCACGACATCGATGTGATAATCCTCGATATCGTCCGAGGCTTTGCATTTTAGCCGCACTGCGGACGGTTTGCGTTCGACGTAGTAATCGTCTTCGCACGTCTCGGCGACGGAATCGTAAATCTCCTGAAGCGTTTCGCCGGCCGTGGTGTCGTCGTTGTCAAAGTAGCAGATGACATCCAGATCGTAGGAATCCTTGATCATCGTTCCTTTCGCCTTCGATCCGCCGTAGCGAATGCTCGGCGAGCTGCCGTACTTTTTTCGCAGCAGTTTATCGACATCATTTCGTCGTCGTCGCAACAGCTTCAGTTCGTCGCCGTCGTCGTCCAATGTTTGAGATTCCAGGATCTCGTTCAGATATTCATTGTTAGTCATATTTATTTACCTCTAGTATCTTCTTGAATCCGCCGTGACGCTTGTCGTTGTCGTACACGACCAGGATGGGGTCGATCTTTGGCATCAGCTCACGTCCGCATGCAACCGCCACCGGCGCCGGAACCGCCGGGAACAAATGAAGACGCTCGATCTTTCCGTGCTTCGTGCCGATCTCGCGAAGGGCACGTTGGTAGGCGTCACGAAAGTTCGTCAGGTCTTCAATACGACGAAGGAAACCGGGGTGCGGGGTAACGCCGTCGAGCGTCATCTCATATATGGTTCCATCGCTCCTGAATTCATCGGGCACTTCGTTTAGATCGATCGTGCCGCTCAGAGAAAGTACGAGGGCCACGTTCTGAGAAACCGAGCCGTTTCCGAGGCGATTCAGTTTGAAGCGAACGGCATCGCCATCCTGCTTCCATTTCCAGTCCTGTGCGTCACGATGTTTCTGATAAAGATCGCACGGGACCTTGTCGCCAAGTATGTTTCCAGTAAGGATCAGCAACGGCATCGGAGCCAAAGCGAAAAGAGAGAGGTGACTGGTGCTTTCGTCTCTCATCGTGGATTCGATCGCTCGATCAACCGACTGTCTCACCTTCTTCGCCGCCACCTGATAAAAATCGGTTCCCTCGTCATCTAGTGCCGAAATATCGATTTCCACGCCTGCTCGTGACGCCGCATATCGCGGAGCGATCGCGTCGTTGATCTCGCCCTGCGAGATCTTCACGGCTTGGCCGCCGATCCTCGATTTGATCGTCACGACGGTGGTCTGACGATCGGGTGAGGTGCCGGTCAGCCGGAAGATGCGTTCCTCGTGGGTCTTCTTATACGCTTCTAGTTGTTCGCGGCTGTGCTCCGTGGGATTGTCGTCGATCAGCTTGTGGCACGGATGGCAAAGGAGCATCAGGTTGTCGATGCTGTTAATGTCTTCAGGGCGGTCGATTACTTCGCCGCGGGGACCTTTCTTGCTGAACGCGACGACGTGGGCCATCTGGGCGAAGTTTCCCCGAGTGTGCGTCAGGTGATGTTCGATGAGATATTTATTACATCCGTCGAACTCGCAGCGGCCGCCGGCCTTAACATACAGCAGCAGCTGTACAGGTTTCTTAATATCGCGGGTGACATCGATCACTGCGGAGCCACCCGTAGTTTTAGCCGCGGGCCCCTTGGCCTTTTTGTTTGTTAAATTTTCTGGCATAAACATAAGTGAACTTTTGGTTCCAAGTACTTAATACTCAACTTTTTTGTCTTTCCGACATTTTTTCGTCGGAAAGTTTTGACGATCTAGTATTAATTCTCTAGGTGGTGGTTAATGGCCCAAGCTCCCCCAATACTCAGCACTTCTCGCCGCATCCCGGCGGAAAGGGCTGCTACTTATGATGAACTGACTGCGGCGATTAATGGTTTGACCCGTCATGAGCTGTTTAAGCTAAAGAAGGCGGCGGGTTACCGTGTTCGTGGTCTTGGGCGAATGGCGGCTGGTCGCGATTGGCAGGACCTGTTAAATGAGACGGTTCTGGCTTTTTATCGACCAGACGGACGTAAGTGGAAAAAGGACGAAGTCGATATTATTCGGACGTTGACCGAAGCCATGCGAAGCGTTGCCGACAACTGGAAACGTTCGTTTGACGAGGACGAAGCCCGTCTCGAATCGGAATTAATTACAACGTCCGAATCAGGACAAAAATCTAATCCCCATGCCGAGTATCCTGATCCCAATGCGGACGTACATGCGGATCTCGAGGCGGCAGCACATCATGCCGAGATCGCCGAGAAAATTAGCCGGATCGAAAAGATAGTTGAAACGCGGGAGCGTGCCGCACTGATCGTCATGGGGATGAAAGACGGATTGACCGGCCCGGAATTGAAAAAGGAGCTAGAAATATCTCAAAACGAACTCGAAACGGAAATGACCTGGATTCGACGAAACGTTCGAGCGGCATTCAAGGATAGGAGTTAACGATGACGAGTGATTCCCAAAAAATTAGAAACGAATACTTCAACATGATGACTGCATTGGCTGATTCTGTTGTAGAGATGCCTGACGCGGAAATTGAGGAGGAGATAAAAGAGGACGGAGATAAAACGGAAGAGACACGGAATGTACTTCTTAATTCGGTAAGGCTTGCAAAACAACACGCGCTAAATGAAGCTCGGAAACAGTACACCTCAGACCTTCTAGCGTTTCAGAAGCTCACTCTTGAGCTACCTCCCACGCCTGGTGAAAAGCGCGATCTACTCCAATCGATGCTCGGAAGTATCTCCCAGAGCCAACAACTGGCGTTGACCGGCCAATTCCGCGAGTTTGAAAAGCTTGCGGACGAAGATCTCGATGGAATATTGCTGCAGCTTTTTGCACTGCAGTCGGTGATAACAGAAGAGGATGAAAGTGGACAACCGTAAGCTGTCGCCGGTAAAGATCCTTGACGCGCTCGGCGTAACGGCGCCGGAAGAGATCGACGTGGAAGCGATCGCGCATCACTTTGGCGCCACTGTCATCCCGCAGCGACTTCACGGCAGCGCGGCAAGGATCCTTGGTCTGGGCGACAGGGCATTTATTACAGTCGATAGCGACTCGCCGAGGGCACGCCAACGGTTCTCGGTGGCCCACGAGCTCGGTCACTGGATGATCGATCGCGGCAAATTGTCCGGCTTCGTGTGTACGGAGAAAAATTTGTTAGCGGACTGGTCCGGAGATAACCCCGAGCGTCGGGCAAATCGATTCGCGGCCGACCTTTTAATGCCCTCCAGCCTTTTCGCTCCGGCTGCAAAGAACCGCGAAATGACTCTCGATACCGTGCGTGATCTTTGCGCAAAGTTTGAAACAAGCCTCACAGCTACCGCAATACGCCTTGTTGAGAACGGTTCGTTTCCTGCAATGGTCGTTTATTCAAACGCCTCAGGCGTCAAATGGAAATTTCGCGACCGCGACATCTCAGATGAGATACAGCTTCGCGATAAGCCTGGAGCTTATACAAATGCGGCCGAACTTTTATCGGGACGTAATCCTGCGTCAGGACCAACTGAAATTCAAGCAAGCGACTGGTTCACGCACCCGCGATCGAAATATTACAGCGTAGTAGAAGATTCGGTTCGAATATTTGAAGAGACGGTACTGTCCCTCCTTTGGTGGAAGAACGAGCAGCAATTGATCGACCTAGATGAAGATTGATTTATAAAGATCCGTTCGCTGACTACAAATCCCGCGCGAGACAACTTGTTTGACGCAGGCCGCCACCTCCTTCCTTTAGCCATTTCAATCTCTCTATCCAAAGGTTTCGGAAGACATCTGTGCGTCAAAAACCATCTCGATCACCGACCATGAGGTTGTTCGGGCGATGTTTATCACCACCGCCTGAGTTCTTCGAGTCTCCCTGATTTCATTTGGTGAAGACCAACGATACGTCATATGCGATTTAGCCGATCTCAAGCAGTCTACACCCTAGTCGCAACTCCTAGGCTCTCCCAAACACCTACATACCCAGGACTAAGTCTAGAGCTGGACACTTTAGTACAGCAAAAGTTACAGTTAGCCGTTAAGGGACAGGTAAAGACTACCTTCTAGGACTGAAATGGACAAGACGATCAAATTTACCCAAAACTTTCAATTAGTTTAAGATCATCGCTTTCGTTCAGAATGACGCCGATACGGTACACGAACTCAGTTCCGAACCTATCTGCAAGAGAATCGAGATGTCGCTGTAATTCGTCTAAGGGAGATTGCATCTATCTTGAATCTTAGCGAAATGATACACATCTACGGGAGATCAGACGGTAGGTTGGAGCGTAAATTTTAACCTAAGATCTTCTAACCCGAAAGCTCGTACTGTCGCTACGCTCGAAAAGCCGTCATCAGCGGGTACGCTCCGTTTTGGTTAGCAACTAAAAGCCGCATTTCCTCAGGTGATGCGGCCACATTCGTTGCCCCGCGTCGCACGTAATAACTAGGCTTGTCACGTTTGATCCCGTAAGGTGGGTTCTCACCTTTGGTGACCTCAACAACCAAAACGCTGACTTCGGCAAGCTCGTGGCGGTCGATCTTTATGCGCGGCGAATGAGTAAGATTTCCGCGTATTATTTGCGTCAATCGATCTTTTTCGCGGTTGACGTTTCCCTTGATCCCGACTATCCGACCGGTCCTGTCCTCGACACCGACGACGATCACGCCGCCGTCAGTATTTGCAAACGCACATACCGATCGCATGAGGTTCGTCGTTTCGGTCGTTTCCGACACTTCGAACTTAAACTCGGTAGTTTCACCTTCGCCGCGGGCGACGATCGCTTCGAGCTCGAGCCGCTTGTCCAGATATGAGATGAGCTGATCTTCTTTGTTTCCTGAATAGCTTCGGTACTTCAGATTTGTTTCGTGATAATCGATCCACTTACCTTTTCGGGAGACCACGATCCAGAGTTTGTCTCCCAGACCTTTCGTCAACGTGAACACGTTGCGTACGGACCGATTAATCCTCTTTTCAAAATGATCACGGTCCATTCGAACTTCAAGTCTGGCCCCGCTAACGTTTGTCCCTTTTACATCGACCGTAATGGCTGTTGGGTGGAGCGAAATCTTGCTAATCCAACAGTCTTTCTCATGCAGTTGTAACGTAAGATCGTTGATCACTGAGAACTCCCTATCAGAAACCAGGTCATAAATGTAATGGAGAACCGCGGCCTTTAGATTCTCGAACGACGGCAGAATAGCAGAGATCAACGGATCGAATTCGTTGGGTCGGTGATCACGTTCTGCGAAGCTAATTCTATGAACAGAGAACGGATATATGTCAGCCATCCAGTGCCGCGACGAATGTGACGGGAATCTGTCTGCTTGAATCCTTTGTTGAAGTTTCGGAATCGAGATCTCTATTGAATCAAATGTGATCTTTAGTTCTTGTAACCAGCGAGCGATGGTTTTGCCAGAAACCTGCTTCACGACGAACCCAACATCACCGTAAACGAAGAACCCACCTCGGACAGTCTTATGTCGGGAGTTTACGATATGGACAGAATGCGTGAGCCATTGGTTATCTTTCCGGCAAACGACCGCGCGAAAACTGAGCATTCCGCGTGATGAAAGAAGCTTCAGGATGGCGTCTATATTTGAAGTATTCCTTGCCGGCATGCTCACGGTCTTGGTTCGTTCGTCTAAAAATTAGTCAATCGCATTGAAATGATAGGCGATAACTCATTTAGCGTCTATTCTCGCGCGCACGTAGACGAATTGGAACTCCAATGACCGATATCAGTTAATGTATCTCGGTTAAGAACCTGGTTCGCTCAGGGTCGTAAAAAACTCTATAATTTTAGGTAGATCGCGATGCCATCTCCAGACTTTCTGGGGGCACGGGGCTCTAACGCAGGCGACGACTTTCATGAATTGTGGGTCCTTAGACATTCGTTAGAACTCCTGGACCCTGACCCATCACTACTAAAGGTATCCGCCGAAGGTCTTATCGGCGAGGACGACCTGTCCGTACCAAAAGACACTTGGCAGGGCGTAGACTGCGCCTTTTACTACGGCGATGCCTCGACCGATTCCGTCGACCGGATCGTCGTGGATCAGGTAAAGTACTCAGCCTCAAGTCCCGCCGACAATTGGACCGTCTCGCGTCTGACCAAGAGCACAAATGATGCAAAGGACAATTCGGTGATTGCACGGCTCGCGCAGGCTTTCGCGGGCCTTAAGGCGGAATTCCCGGATGCCGTTTCAAGAGGTTCGGTCCAACTTCGGCTTGTCAGCAATCAAAAGCTTTCGTCCGCCGTTGACGTTGCCCTCAAGTTCGACGGAACAGGCAAGAACCCGAAAGCAGCGAAAGACAGAAGTAAGCTCGTGGAAGCGAGCCGTCTTGACGAAGACAGCTTCGACGAATTTGTCCGCCTTCTCGACCTCTCGTCGTGTGGAGCCGATTCGCGATTTGCAGTCGAGGAGAAGATCCGATCAATAATCTCGGAATGGACCGAGGACGATGCAAGAGGCTACGTCAACGATCTTTTGGCATTCGTTCGCAGGCATATGATGATGCCGGAAGCGAAGGGGCAGTACATCACAAAAAAATCGATACTGATTTACCTAGGCTTTTCCGATCCGCAGGGACTGTTTCCGTGCCCATCGAAGGTTGATTGGGTCGATAATCTGGTCCCTCGCGACGCCACTCAAAGATTGCTAGAAGCGTTGCTTGTTCCAGAGAATAGGAAAGTAATTTTCCACGGTCCTGGTGGATGCGGTAAGACAACCGCGTTGCAAGAGCTGCAATCGGTTCTACCTCCTGATTCTGCAGTACTGTTCTTCGACTGTTATGGAGGCGGCACATACCTCGATTCCGAAGCATATCGACATGCGCCACCCGATGCCTTTCTTCAGCTATCCAACGATCTTGCCCGGCTCCTGCGAACCCCTTTGTTCGTTCGCAGCAGCGGAGAGGCGAACTTGGTGCGAGCGTTTCACAATCGCCTCATTAAGGCCTCCGAGATTGTCTCGGCCAACGGTCCGGACGCATTGCTCGTGGTTTTGATTGACGCCGCGGATAACTCCGTGATGGCGGCGCGGACGCGAGTTCCTCCCGAAAAAAGTTTTGTACATGATCTTGCAAGGATCGGCGATATTCCCGCGAATACGCGGCTGTTGATCTCCGCAAGGACAGCACGGCTAGCTGAACTCAATCTTCCAGATGGATTCGTCCCTGTCACCATCGGACCATTTTCACGGGACGAGACCGCTCTTTATGTGCGAACTAAGTTTCCCGCAGCATCCGATCAATGGATCGATGATTTTCATCATTATTCATCCGGAGTGCCGAGGGTGCAGAGGTATGCTTTTGGCGACGATGAACGGACAACGATGGAGGATTCACTTGCGTACCTGCTTCCGGACGGTAAGCTTCTGCCCGATGTATTCGAAGCACTAACCCAAAACGCGATCAAACTCGCAGGTGGTAGCGAGGATATCGGTGGGATTTGTGCGGCGGTCGTTACATTGCCAAGACCGATCCCTATCATGCATCTCGCCACTGTGATCGGTCTCTCCGAAGAACAAACGAGCGACATTTGCGGCGACTTGCGACCTGGATTTCGCTTACAAAACGGTCTGGTCTCGTTGGGAGACGAAGATTTTGAAGAATTTCTTAGAGCCAGAGCGGCAGACAAGCTGGACGAAGTAAGAACTCAGGTCGCCGCTTTTTTTCTCAGAATACACACTGACGACGCCTATGCGGCCGTGCACGTCGCTGGCGCTTTGTACGATGATGGTCGGTACGAAGACATCCTGAGCCTTATCAATACCGACAATGCGGCCGCAATTGCTGACCCTGTGTTAAAGCGGGAAACGCAGCTTCATCGATTCAAAATCGCAATGAAGGTTTGTCGTAAGACAAAGAATGATGCAGAAGCGGTAATGACCCTGATCCGCGGCGCAGAAGCCCTAAAAACTGAGACCATAGTAACCGACACTCTTACAAACAACCCAGACCTTGCCGCTCAGTTTGCTGGAGACCGATCGAATAGGGTGATCTTGCGTGATCCGGACCTGGTCTCGGAACATGGTCGATTCTTATTCCAGCGGATTGTTTTTGACGCAAGGCTGGGCGATGGCATCTCGGTTCGGGAGGGACGGCGTCAACTTGATGCGTGGCTTGAACGACGCCGCGAGATTCTCGAAAAGCGAAAGGAGAACAGATATTACCCACACGCTGACGACTGGGAGATCGAAACGGAGGATATCGCTGCCGAGACAGAGGCGGCTTTGCGGTTGCTGGGAGCTAGAAGTGCGTTAGTCGCCTTGACCCGATGGAGACCTCGTTATCTCGCGGCCCAAGTGGCGGGAATTCTAGCGTCTAATCTCCTGAATAGCGGGGATGAAAAACTTTTAGCAGAGATTGCAGTCTCTGCACGTGGGTATTCGCCGTGGGATCTTTTTCTGCTGACGCCGCTCGCAATCGCCGGACATGACGTTGACGTGTCATCTATTGAACGGAGTTTGAAAAAACTCTCAAGGCCGCGTTTGATCCGTGTCAGTTCAATCGAGCGATCGTACGGGCCCAAGGAGAATCCTGCAGCGGATCTCCACGAACAAATTGTCTCAGCGTGCGAATTTTTGGTTTCCAAGGGTGTGACCTCGGATACCGTGAAGCGCGCGCTGGCTCTGCTGTCCGATCCGGGTGCACGAAGACGCGACCGGACGATCAGTTTCAACGACGTTCAGATCGATATTTGCCTGAGGTCTCACGTGCTTCTCGAACGATTGGAAGGGCGTGCAGATGCGGAGAAGTCTTTCTTTGTGGACATGAACGAGAAGCCGCCTGAGAAGTCGGACGACCTGCCCAAAGGACATCGCGAGAAAAGTGATCCTGAGTTGCTTCTCGAGGCCTTTTATTCTGTCTATGATCTTCGATCGAAAGTAATATGCGGGGATATCAAGAATGCAGATGAAATCGAAACGGAATTAAAGCAGGCAGTGTCCAGGTCATGGCAAATGGACTACCGTCTCCGATACGAGACGATTCATCGAGGGATGCGATCCCGTTGTGCGAAGGCGCTGTCCAAACTAACCTTTACTCCGCTCCTCGACGCCAAAGTGCTCTTTGCTTCCGTAAAACAGTTGTCCGGTGGAAGCTCTAGTCCGTATTACAACAACCACGTTGAGATCCTTAGAGAATTGACACGCGTTCAGAGTCTGCACCCGGAGATCCTTCACGATGTCTCGGAGAGGGTCACCTCGATTGAAGTTTCACGCATGCCGGCCACCGAGAAAATCTCCGGCTTGGTAGAATTCGCGAGAACTCTCGCTCCGATCAGTCCGAGTGATGCGGAGGTCATCTTTGGGAAAGCCGTGGCTGTTGCTTCAGATGTCGACGAGGACGCTATCCATGAACTTCAGTTGTTCGAGCCGATGGCGGAGCGAACGCGTATGCCGACCCAAGATCGACGACTCATCGCGGTATCCCTCGCAAAGATAGTAAGCGACATTTCCATTCGACTGGCAGGAAACGAAGGATTTCCGTGGAAGAGTTCCATGCGGGCCCTGACTATTCTCGACCCCGGGATCGCACTTGCGGCCAGTTCTCGGTGGAGCGACGATGGAGTCGCTGAACTCGATACGTCCCTCGAACCGCTGATCAACTCAGCTCTCCAAAGTGGTCAGATGAGTCCGGAGCAAGCAACCGCATTCTTGGCGTTTTTGGCGGAGCCCGAGATCGCGGTACTCACTCAGATCCTCGAAGCTGCAAAGACACGGGGCGCGACCACAAGCGACACAACGTTGGTCGAAGAATTATCTGAAGCTGAACTATTTCATGCCCGGTTTGGCAAGAGAAAAGAGGTCCGCGATCAACTCGCTGCATTTCTTTATGCGAAGAAGTTACCGCAAACAAAAGGTTTTGCTGAATTCGATTCAGCAATTTCGTTTATTTCCAGCGTCGCAGACAGACGCTCTACTGAGGCATCCGCTTCGGATAACGAAGGCCCGGCAAACAGCAAACAAGCGAACACTCCCAATGACCGTGTGGAAAACCAACAAGTTTTCTTGCGTGGTGTCATCGACTGGGATCGCTACAAGTTCGGAGACGCGAACCAGATCCAGTTCGCGATCAATGACATACGCTCGATCGCTAAGGATAAGGAGACGTTCATATCGCTAAGTGCTTTGCTTGAAGCCATCTGTGAAAAAATCCCCATATCCGATCGCGTGAACTATCTGGACGGTCTTCGGCAGCTCGATCTGCCAGGTGACGGAGAGAATATCGCACGAGAAATAAACCGGCTTCTAGGCGAGTGGGCCGGATCCCCTGCAATCGTTAATTGGGGCGCGACAAACGGACTGACCCTTATCGTGGACAGATTGCCGATCTTCATACGTTACCTCAGGTATGGCGATGCAACTTCAATCGACAAGATCTTGAGCTATGCCGGGTCAGGCAACGAGGTAATAACATCCGCTTTGATCTCAGGGGCAGAGAGACACGCCGAATCGTTCAGTGCGGCAACCGTTTACTCGCTTACCGCCCTTATTTTGAAGTATTGCGATCCAGCGGATTCTTCGACGGTTCTCGATTGGTACGTCCGGCGCTTGTTGGACCGAATTCCAGGCCAGGACGTCGAGGTCTGGTCGTCGGAAGACATTCCAGAACAATTTGATAAATGTCTCGCGAGATTCGTGTATGCCCAGCTAGGAGACATCGATGTTCGAAACCGCTGGCGCAGTGCTCATGCCTTGAGAGCACTCGCGAGACTAGATTCGGCGACAGTAATTTACGAAACACTGGAACTCTTCGATCGTCAGGCCGACGATTCTTTTCGTCGGCCAAAGGCGTTTTTCTATTGGTTGGCCGCCAGAATGTGGCTGATGATTGCGTTCGACAGGATCGCGTCGGAACGCCCGACGGTGTTGACCTCTCAGTTCGATAGGCTGACAGCCATAGCCACCGACAAGAAGCTTCCGCACTTGTTGGTTCGAGAATTCGCCCGCTCCGGCGCAATGAAGCTTATGGACGCTCGCCTTGCAACACCATCTGGGGACATACGGAAGGAGCTGAAATCCGCTAACCGGTCTGTTCTTAGCAGGGAAGCCCGAAAGGAGAATCGTAGCGATGTCTTTGAAAAGTACCGTTCGCCGGGTGTCACGACAAGGTTTCGTTTCGATGGGATGGACACCCTTCCATACTGGTACTCGGGAGCGACCCGAGTATTCGCGAAAATTAGCAAGAAGACATTTCTGGAAACGGCCGATAGGTGGATCGTTGACCGATGGGGAATCGACTCTGAACCGTGGATATGGCTCAAGGACCCAAGGAACGATCGTTTGGAGAATATGTCTCATTCGCTATATGGGAACGGACACGGGAGCTTACCGATCGTCGAACGCCTAAGCACGCACTTGGAATGGCACGCCATGTGGTGCACGGTCGGGGAGCTGATGGAAACAAATTCGTTAATAAAAGCCGATGCGGAAGGCTATGATCCATTCGCCGAGCTAACCAATACGGAGAGCTTGTCCCAACCGCCACATTGGCTTTCAGACGGTCATATGGTCAAGCCAATTGAGGAAAGCCTTTGGTTTCAGCCCGAAGCGAAGATCGACGAGTGGTTGCAGTCGATCACCGACGGCGATTTTATGAAGGCGTTGTTTCCCAGCGCTACAAAAAAACAGCCAATTATCGCCAGCAATACAGCTACGCGATCGAGTAGTTTTCGCGAAGAGGTCACGATCGAATCTGCGCTCGTAGATCCGGATGCCGCTGCGGCCCTGATGCGGGCTCTTCAGTCCGTGGAAAGTGCAATGGACTATAAATTGCCGATCGGAGGGGAAGACTTCGAACTAAGATCTTCGCCCTATACGCTCTTATCTTGGCTGCAGTACGGAACTGGATCTCTTGGATTGGACGCAAAGGATCCGTTTAGACGTCGGTTGGGGATCGTACAGATGGAACCGTCTCACAAGCTGTGTCAAGAGTTTGGTTTGGCGGCGACCGAATCGCCGAATCCGAACTGGACGGATGGAAACGACAATACCGCATTCGCATACGAAGCATGGAGTGATAGCCGCAACGATGATCACCGCGATCGACCATACTACTCCGGAGTATTTTCCGACGGATGGCGCCTCTCGGTCGATCTCAAAATTCTTGCCCGAATCTTGGCGGAAAAGGAAATGGACCTGATCGTAGAGGTTAGGATCCAAAAGCGGAACAAAGATTATGAATACTCAGGACACAGTCAAAAAGAAGCCTCGGAGACGGAGTTCGACCGCGTCTTCCTCTTTAGAAAAGACGGATCCATCGAAACCTCCCAAGGATGTGTTGGCACTTGGCAAGCATCTGTCTCGTGAGCTTGGTTTTGCTGAAGGAATCGACACGTTAGGTAGGTGGATGTCGCATCATCTTGCGGAGCTTATTTTGAAGGCAGAAACCGCGGCATCCGTCGACGAAAAGGAACAGACAGAGGCCTCGGCTACAACAACCATACTGAAGATCTGGGAGTACCGAAAAACTCTCCCGTACGACGCGTACCCGCTGGCACCCTATGAAGAACTATTAGGCCTTCTAACAAAATTATCGCCGGATTCGAATCCATACAGGTTTGCAAACTGTGAGGCCGATCGGCTTGCGGCGGGCCTCTTCGACGGTCTTACACGCTTGATCGTCACAATGCTGTTCATGAAGGTCGATGAACATAAATTGGCCGACGTAGGGGACGAGGCCGCCTTTGAAGCTTTGGATTCCGAGGAGAAGATGATCCTGCAAACGCTGGGCGAGTGGTATTCACTTCTTACGAAACGTGACGACGAAGGATCCCCGAGGAAAAAGAAGAAAACAAAAAAGACGATGGACGACCAGGTGTTCGATTTTAGAGGCAACGCGCTTCAGCTTACGGTGCACCTTCGGTCCGTTCTTGAGAGGTTGGGTTTAGCTTTGGAAGAAGGAGATAGCGAGACGTACCCGAAACAAGATGCTGGCACCTGAACTAAGACCGATTGGCTGGGACACCTGGGACAAGGAGTCGTGGGACTGCTACAGATCGAGATTGGTAGTTCCGGACGATCCGGCGCTTAAACAGTTCTATCGACAGATCCCGTACGATCATTTCGATCACTTCAACGAACGCTACTCGAACTTTGAATTGGGCGATTACACTTGCTCAATTGTCGAAATGACGGCTGGTAAGGCGGCGGCAACGGTACGTTGTTTCGGAAACCTTGAAATGCGCCAATGGTGCTGGCAATATGATGAGTTCGAGCGTACAAATAGCAGCTATCCGATATTTCGCGAGATGTCAGAGAAAGGCACGGCTCCTTTTCCGCCGGTCTTGATCGACGCCTGCGAATTGATGGATCCTAGCTACGTTTACGGCAAACCATTGCATTTGATCGAGGGAACACATCGCTTTAGTTATTTAATACGCATGTTGGAAAGACAGATTATTAGGTCCGATAGTCCTCATAGCTTTGTGCTGCTTGAGCCTAAATAATCGCTGTTTCCAGCGTCGAACCGTCGTTATGGCCGCTGTATATCTTGCAGGTGCGGGCGTTTCGCTCAACCCACCAACTAACTTCCCGCTCGCGACCATGATCGCGAATGCGATTGTTGGGGCGGTCTCTCCCAACGTGGAAACGCGTGAAGCCCTTCTAGATCTGTTCAACAGTCGACGCGAAGCAATGCGACACCCGGGCGATTATCTGCGGTTCGAGACGTTGATGGACGTCCTCACGCTGGTCGATCCAGAACTTGAGATCCTCGACTTTGTTACGCTCTTCGATCAGCCTAATTCGATTCACTATTTTCTTGCAGATCGAGCTCTAAACGGGGATATAGTTATCACTCCAAATTTCGACGACCTGATCGAAAAGGCTTGTATCGACCTCGGCGGTAACCCGCGCTCGATCTGTCGCGATCGTGACTTCGCTGAAGCCATTCGCGACGGCGTATCTGCCACGGAGACTTTCGTGTACAAAATCCATGGCAGCTTCCTAGAGTACAGCAACCGCGAGACCGCCCCCGCGAAAGAAACGATACAGTCCACATTGAGCACGGTCACTAGCGGCGTCACTGAGCTAGTCCTGACAGAAGGTAAGATGTCGTTTCTTCAGCACGCGACTCGAGGACGTCGGTTAATTGTTGCGGGCTACTCGGGCAGCGACGACCTAGATATCGTCCCCAGTCTGAAGCTCCTGGACTTCGAATCGATCATATGGTTAGACCATGATGGGGAACATGTCGAGCCGATAGACATTACGAGTACCACGGTCAACCGTCTGTCGGATCGTCCACCAGCCCACCGATCAACTCGCGATGAATTCTTACTTGAAGCGGCCAACTCAAATCGGCTGACAATGCTCACCGGAGTGACGAAGCACTTCCTCTCAGACGGCAATGCAGCGCTCGAAACGTTCACGTCGTGCGTCGGCACCGGTGGCGAGACAAATCGCTTTCTCTCGTTCATCGATAGTTGGCAGTCGCGTCACTTCGACCGCCCGGGACGGCGTGACCTTGTTGCAGCTACGCTTTTCTTTAAGCTGGGACGCCGCGAGGAGGAACGCAAGTACTTCGAAAAGGCTTACGTCGCATTCGAAGAACAGGCAGACTTCGAGCAGATGCTCGAAACGCTGAACGCCCTTACGAGAACACATACGCGCCAACGCGACAAGGAAAAGGCGTTGGAGCTAAGCGAGAAAGCACTTGAGTTAACACCTAAAGTCTCCAAGGCGTTTCTGAAGGCAGACACTCTTCGATCGGCGGGCTACATCCAGTCTTACTTAGACCTAGATTTGGACAAAGCTCTTGGTTACTTCAATGAAGCTGAGAACCACTGTAACAGTATCGATCGAAGCCGGCGTGTGCAGGAGATCTATTCTTACATTCTTCACGACTCGGCGATGGTTCATCACCGGAAAGGTAATTTCAACGAGGCGATAAAGCGGTTCAACGAAAGCCTGGTTCGCTCAAGCAACGAAGGCGACATACGTCATGTCGCGTATACGCATCAGCAACTCGGAAACATCTACTACGATCAAGGCGAATTCGCGAAATCGCTTGAGCAGCATGAGAAGGCTCTCGATATTGCCTCGCAGATCACTGCAGCCGAACAGATGGCCAACAGCAATCATGAAATCGGAATGATCTCGTTCTTGTCCGGAAATTCGCTCGAAGCCATTCGAAGGTTCCGTGAGTCACTACGCATAAATAAGTTGTATGGATGCGAACCGAATCGCGCTATGGATTGGCAGCATATTGGCATCGCTTTGCTTGAATCTGGAAAGATACGTGCCGCGCTCAATATGCTCGCGAGAGCCGCTGACGAATACCTGCGCCATGATCAACGGCAGCATCTTCCTGAACTTCATTCGTATATAGCAGAGTGTCACCTCAGTCTTGGAGATATTGCCCCCGCTTGTAAGTCGGCCGACCGGGCGGTCGCGTTATCTGATCCGCAAGAGCCTGAGTACCGACTTCGCGCCGGATTCGTGCAAGCACTGGTCCGGATCAAGCTTCACGAGGGGCACGCAGGTGATTGCGCCGAGTTTGTAATATCAACTGGGTCGGCAGGCTTCATAGCTCTTTTGATGGATCAGATTCACGCGGTTGCGAAGTACCAGCTGGATCTCGAGGATTGGCTCGATCAGCTAGGCCCGATCGCGAACCTTGTGCGTGAGAAATATGCAGAGTTAGGAAATCAGGCCCGCTTGTCGAGGATTACACGATACTTTGGTTGTTAGCCCTGGAAGGTGGAGACTACCCTTCCTTTGTCTGAGAAAGCGAAGATTTCGGACTTTCTTTGCGATATCAATGCCTTCCATTCGTTAACCACGCGTCGAGACGCTATAAGGCGAGCCTGTGCTGCTCTTTTGGTCTTGCGAAACATATTCGCCACCAGAATGCTATATTTCCGTCCAGCTCGCAGTAAAACGCCTCAAGTGGAACGATCCCGACGCGGCTTTTCATGTAAAAACTGCATGGATACTTGAAACGGATTGCGACCGATTGTATCGCTGGGTGGCCTCATTGTTAATAACATCCCGCCCTCGAGCAACTCGCCGCGAAAACCAGGACTGGTCAGAAGCAGATAAAGAATATCTCGCCTGTCTTTGAACTCCTGCCGAACCTCGGAAAGATCCGGCTTTGGAGTCTCTGTTACCGCAGTTGCAGCAAACTGCAGCGGATTCTCGATGCTGCCTGTGTGAGGCATTCATGGGCCGATAGGATACGAGCCGCGAGTGTCTCGGAGCTGACCACCGACCCGATGCGCCACCCGCTGATTGAAAAGCTGCTCCGATCCGAACGGCATTTTGCGGCCAATGCTTGGTATCGACGACCGACAAGAGTAACGCCAGCTTTCTCATTCATAGGAATCTAAGCGCTCGATCTTGCCGGATTTACAGAGGGGAAACAGACAATATCCCTCTGCTCTCGTGGTCAAGACTAATTGGTTCCTGCCCGTGTTCCGTCAATTAAAAACTCTTGCGGAACAGGTATGACATCTTTACGAAAAAGGTCCGGTTCATTTGAAGGTACCCTTGCTGACTCACTCCGAATGCATAGCCTCGAAAAGTGGAATTATCGTAGTAGCCGATATAAAGAGCCTTTCCGACACTTGGCGTCCACGAGAAAGTATATTGCCCGGAAATCCTATCGCTCAGCGTGTCGTAAAAGATCCGAGCCTTTACATTCATCCGCTGTGAAAATTGGTAAGTCGAAAGGAACGAAAGGCTATTTGATTTGTAAGCAAACAAATTAGTATCGCTACGCTTGAGTTGAGATCGGTCGTAACCGACTTCAAAACTGACGTCATCGTTTGGTTTAACATTGGCTTTAAGGCTAAGAGAAACGTTACTTGCCTTGCCCGGGTCAAGAGGTGCTTCCGAACCGAGAGCTAGGGCAGCGGGGCTCACTCGAGGAAAGCTAGGGCCGGCTCCAAAATCAAAATCAAATTCATTAATTGAAGCGCCAAAATTTGCGTTAATGGAAAATCTTTTGCTGAACTTCTGATTAAAATAGGTGGATCCGCCCAGCTGAAATGCCTCTCGCTCTGGGGCACCAAAAAACGCCCCTTTTCGTATTCCGCTTCGAGTAGGGCCGAATTCATCCTCGTATATCTTCTCACGACCAACATAGAATCCGCCTCCAACTCCTGCATTGTTCTTAAGAAGAAGATTTCCATTGAGGCTCTCTCTCCAACTCTTGAATCGGCCTGAAAAGTCGTTGCGATATACAAAGCTTGTTCGAAGGTTTTTGCTGATGATAAAGGCGTTGGGCTGCGGATCAGACTGTAGACCGCCGAAAACGAAATTATTCATCGAATCCGTTCTACTAGTAAAACCCATGTCAGCGCGAAATCTAGCCGTGGTGTTGTTACCATTAACTCCCCAGTTGTAGTTTTTCGCACTAAAAGTGTACTGGTAGCTGTAGCTGATGCCGTTGCCAGTTTGGTAGGCTCTCTGATCCCTTTTCGGGTCGTAAAAGAAATTACGGGATGTCGATCCCAGTAACTGTCCTGTAAACCTCGACCTGCTTGAAATCGTCCAACGGGCATCAATCCCGGCAACGTAGTTCGTCTTTTCAGGGTAGCTATACGCAGTAGCCAAGAATCCGATCTCAGATTCTTTGCCGACATCCCTTTTTGCCCGGACGACCCCCGCAAAGGCCTTTTTGTCGAAAGGATTGAAGAGCGGATCATCGATCGCTGCGAGAAGACCAAAGGAGTTCTTGCCGGACTTCCCGGATAGTTTTACCGCAATATCTGGATTCTGTACCCGGCGAGTATATACGGCTTGAATTGGTGTCCTGAAGATATCCACGCCTTCAAGAAAAAAGGGGCGCTTCTCCGAGAAGAATATCGGGAATCTTTGATTGGCTTCGACGACGGGTGCATCCGCTTCAGTGTCAGCGAAATCCGGATTGTAAGCCATATCGAGGGTTATGTTCGGTGTTATGCTGTATTTTACCGTAAAGCCAAAATCCGGCTCTATCGGCGGGTTGGAGAAATGGTTTAGACTTATTCGTCTTCCCGTTTGTTTGAGCGTAAACGTTGGTATCACTTCCAAGGTGCGGCCCGTCTTGATTTCATCGATCCCAGTGATTTTGCCGAACTGACTCAATAAGCCGGGGTTGCCGCGTTCAAGCGGGACCCAAGAAATGAATTCGTCGTTCAGCCGGTCTATGTTGCGGCCTGCGTTGAACCCCCAGAAGGTTCCCTTGCCCGCGACATATCGAACGGACTTAAACGGAATCCTAAATTCTACCGACCATCCCCACTGTTCGATAAGACCTTTGGAATCGAATAAAAGGTCAACATTGTAGTCGACACCTTGCCCCTCAGTTTCGACACCGTCCTGCTGAATACCTAGGGGGTTAGATCCAAAGACGTACGCTCGCCTTCTGTCCCCATATGTGTCAAGCCAGAATCGGACGTTGTCTTCAACAAACGCTTTATCTCTTTCGACCACCGATGCTCGGATTCCGTCTTTTTCATCCCAACATTTGAAGGCAATGTAAAAATAGTCCTCATCGTATCCGAGATAGACCTCCGTTGGCTTCGAGGCCGGAATATTGTCGCCCGGCAATACCTGGATCATTTCTTTCAGTATGGCTGCCTGATTCCACGCCTCGTCATCAAGCTTCCCGTCGATGACGGGCGCTTTTGAAAGTTTTGGGATTGTCACAGGCTCGCGAATCGTTTTTGATAGGTTCTGTGCTTCTTGCGGAATTCCCGGCACTCCCAAGACCAACAAAAGCGAAAGTGCGGAGAGGAGTCTCAAACAACGCTGTCGCAGATTCATCTCGCTGGATCGTCGGGTGATTTTCCTAATTATCGAATTCATAAAGATGGAGCCTCCAGCATTCTTGGTAGTCGTCGAATCGTTCTTGCGAATGAACGCCAATGTAAATCGTCTGGGCTCTAAAAATAAGATGTGGGCTCTAAAAATAAGATAGCGGGTATTTATCGGGAGGAAGGAAACTTTACATAACGCCTTTTGTTTCCTTGACGAACGTCACTATTCGTGAATTTGAAGAACCGTTGGAGACCTGAAGACTTACGCCTTCGGCAGGGCAAACTGATCTCGCTAACGGTATCGAGGACAACCTCTGAGAGAATTAACGAGACTTAATCGAATGTGAAATCCCAAATGGGCCGATTCGTTACCTAAAGTGAGCGAGCTATGCACAACTTGAACATTGAGGCAGATCGACCAAGGCTTCTGGGCCGAATTTGTTCCTAACTGCTGACAGCAAGAACCTCCTCTACAAATTAAAGTCGGAGATCGCAATAATAGTCATTTAGTTTTATCTCGCCACTCGCGTACAAAACCTTAAAGGGCTCACAAATTGAGCGGTCCGTGGCTTAACTGAAGAGACCACATAGACGGTGCCCACGTGGTCTCATTGAAATCAATCTCTCAGCTTGCCTAATTATTAGCTCTACTGTTGGCGAAGGGTTTGCTGCGCGAGATACTCAAGACATAGCCATCACCGGAATTTAGAAGAGTCGTGATAATTACAGCGAATGATCTGCGAAGTTTGGGCGACGCGTACAGATGAAATGAGTCGTGACTCGTCTTCTTTTCCCCTCCCCCTAAACCCCACTTTTGAACGTCCGGTCATCCTCTTGTGTTTTGGCGCCCATCCTCTCAGAGGATTACTTGTAAAGAGCCTTATCTCGGCCAGCCCGCTCGACTGATTTATGGAGCAATGCGGCATTTTGTTCAATAAACATGAGATTAGTGAACTTGTCGACGATCTTCCGATTGTTGTATACGACGAATGTGTTTCGGGTTGTGCGGTTGATCTTATGGCGATAGGTCTTCGAAGGCCTATCGTCCACACTAGGCACGTAGGTTAATGCTATCTTCTTCAGACTCAGTCTTTGCCCAAGGTCAGATAGTTTATTTTGCAATTCTTCCCCCGTAAGCCGTTTCGGATTTGTGTAAATCAGATAGGCTTTGAAATTTCTCTCGCCTAGGCGGACACTGAGCTTTTCGAGCCATTTGGCCCAGTTTCCAATTTCGTACCAATCTTCGTCCGAATTGACCCAATATAGGATGCCTGGCCGGTCGCCGTACTTGTCCATCGGGCAAGCGTAGGAACCTTTATCTAAACCCCACGCGTGCCGCGGTTCGAAAGCCGGGATTTCGGCTAAAATATCGAGTCCCGAAGAGGGCATTGGCAAATCGTATTCCGAAAATAGCCTAATGTCGCGTCTTGCTTCCCAAACTTGGGAAGAAATCCTCGTTAGTTTCAAGCCTCCATAGTTAGGATTTTGATAAACGCCCATACTTTGCCACCAGTCTTCGGTATTCTTCCAGAATTTCTGGGACAGAAGTTCATCGTCGGCGAAAACGAAGTCTGAGATGCTGTAGTCGTTTTTTTGCGACGGGGCCTTGACCACGGCGTGAATGTGAGCCGGCTCGTCACGGCTCGGATAAGGGGCAGGCTTGATTGTGTCAAGCTGATATTCCCCTCGATGGTTCGTTTTTAGGAACCCACGTTGTTTGCCGTGCCACCATGCATAACTGTTGCGCGGTTCATCACCCCGTTTTGAGTAAACCCCCGTTTCATCAGTTTGATAGAAGTACATCAAGACGTTCTTTGCGGGAGTTTTTCCATCAGATTCGTAAACAGTGCCGCGGATTCGAACTCGCTCAATTGCTGTCCTTTCAGGGGAAATCTCGAGTTTGTTCGACAGATTAGCGCGAGCTTCCAGAAAAAGACACCCTCCGCATTCAGGCGGGTCAGCATTAACGACTTGAGTACCCTGCGCCGCCACGTTCTCAGGTGCGATTAGAATAGAACTTGAACAACTGGAAAATGAAAAGAAGCTGGTCAACAAAAAAGAAGCGCAAAGTGGTTTTTTTGAAACTAAGCCCATTTGTATTAATCCCCCTAAACAGGAATCTAGCAAATTCGTGGCTGCAAAGAAGGTGATTTACACGAGACGTTCCGCCTACTTGATTAAACCCCTCATCACGAAGACGTATCCCTTCTTTAGATTTAGAACGGCTTGAATTCTGGGAACCTCTTAACCCTATCGTCGGGTCCTAACGGCCTCGTCCTAAGTCGAGAAATAGACTGCTCCACAGATTCTTGGGCATACGAAGCTGTTGGAAACGCCCAAGACCGTAGAAAATTTTACAATCGTTCCACCTCTTCAAGGAAGATGCCAAGGATCTTTGAGTGTATCTCTATCTCTTGAAAAGAACCGAAGAAACTGTGTCCAGAACCTGAGCTCGATAGTGCTTGCTAATTGGCAATTGTCTTGTTCGCAGGTGCACCTCGTCGTCGTCAATGCTAATAACCGCCTTTAGTGAAACCAAATACGATTTATGAATGCGGACAAACTGGTCTTTAGGCAGCTTTGCTTCAATGCCCTTTAGAGTCAAATAGGTTACGTATCGTCTTTGCTCTGTATTGATGATTACGTAGTTCGACAGAGCTTCGACGAACAAAACGTCAGCTATATCTATCTTTTCCAATTTTTGATCGCATTTGACGAAAAAGTACTCTAATCCGTCATTTTTCTGAACGGCCTGATTTCGAAGTTCGTGGAAGTCTTTCGCTTTGTTGACGGCCTTCAAAAAGCGGTCGAAACCGATCGGCTTTACGAGGTAATCCAGAACGTCGAGTTCGAAGCCTTGTAGAGCGTACTCGGGATACGCCGTGGTTATCACGGTCAACGGGGCCGACGGCAGGTTCTTTAGAAAATCCAGCCCGGAAACTTTGGGCATCTGAATGTCCAAGAATTGCAAGTCGATCTTTCGACTGCTGATTATGTTGTTTGCCGCTATCGGTGTGTCAGCCTCACCAGCTACGGACAAAAAGTCTACATCTTCGACATACTCCCGCAGTACCTTACGCGCCAGCGGTTCATCGTCCACGATCAAGCAGTTTAACTCTATCATAACGAGATTGATCCGATAGTTAACTCGACGCGAAAGAGACTTTCATCCTCGTAGCGATCGAGTTTGTATTTGCCCGGATATATCAGTTTCAGGCGGCGTTCAACGTTATTCAGGCCGATGCCGCCCGAACCAAACTCATTCTTTGGAAAGAGATTCGTATTTCGGCTGCCGTCTCGCGTGTTAAGACACCTAAAGAAAACCGAATCCTCACGCCCGTTCAGTTCGATCAAAAGATAATTGTCCTTTCGCTCGTGGGTGCTCACATATTTGAAAGCATTTTCGACAAACGGGACGAGTAGAAGGGGAGCAATTTTGTAACCGGAAAAGCTCCCATCGAGTTTCAAGTCAATTCTTAGCTTCTCGCTCTTACGTTCGCGATGCAATCGGACGAATGTTTGCAGGTATTCGATCTCTTTTTCAATGTCTATAAAGTCTACATTGCATTCGTACAACTGGTAACGCAACAAATCCGAAAACTGAATCAACAAATTTCGAGCCTCGACATTCCGTTTATCAATTCTCCCATAAATCGAGTTAAGCGAATTGAACAAGAAATGCGGGTTGATCTGGGCCTTCAGGGAATCGAGTTCAGCTTTAATTTTCTCCTTTTCAAGCACTTCGATTTGATTCTGTAGTGCAAACCAATCGAAGAGAAGTTTCGTTGCGATACTCATCGCCGTAAACGCTGCATAAACAAAAAAATTGCTGTAGATCAGGTTCTCCCAACTCCAGAATAAGTCGGTCAGCCGGCTATTCGAGAACGGTTGAATGATAGACCAGGTAACGAAAAGAGTAAGGGTCGCGTTAAGAACTCCACATAGCAGAACAGATGCGGCGAACAACCTATACTTTCCGGATCGAAAGTAGACGGGAATCGCCCGCCGATGAATAAATGTCTCAGTGATTATTATGAAGAATATTACATTGATCGCCGAAGACGCCAAGTTCACCCATAGATTCGGCATAACCCAGCGGTAGAAAACGACGAGAAACAGAAAACAACTCAACCAGTATGCAATTTTGATTGTTCTGTACATCAAAAAGACGATTCTAACCTAGACCTTTAGTTTGCTCCCAAAGTTTACGTCAAACGTCATGATTTCTTGACATTGTGAACATTTAATCAAGAAAACAAGCTGTTTCGCGTAATTTTGTGTTTGATGCGGCAAGAAAACACCTAGTCTTTAGAGTAGGCGATGACGCCCGTTGAAGAAATGGAGATTCTGAAATGAAAACCGCCCTTACAATTATATTGATTAACACTCTTGTTCTCTCGTTGTATGTTGAATCGTGTGAGAGCAAGACAGTTCCAGAACACTACGATAAGGTCGCCCAACATGGGTCGGATTCGCTTCGGCAAAATGTCACCCCACCTTCCTGTGACTGCTGCGTTTTTGAAGAAGCACCACCGGATTTGTGGTGGCAGACGAAGATCGCATCCGACACCGAGCCTGGTGAACGACTAACGATAAAGGGCATTGTCTACGAGTCGGACGGAGTAACTCCCGCTAAGGATGTCCTCATGTATTTCTATCATGCGGACGCAAAAGGCTCTTACGCAATAAAGAGAGATGAAGATAGTGGAGGGTTAGCTAGTCGGCACGGTCGCAATCGTGGCTGGGTTAAAACAGGTCAAGGCGGCGAATATGAGATATCAACCATCAAGCCCGCTCATTACCCGGCGGGTACCGAGCCGGCGCGAATCCAGGCAATTGTCAGATCTCCATCTCAGAAAAACTGCTATAAGATTCCGGATTTCGTTTTCAAAGGTGATCCTCTCTTGAAAGAGAGTTTTTTCATCCAGGATGCGTTGTCATACCAAAACCTTGGTATCGCAACGGAACCAGATTACGATGGCCTCGAATTAAGAAAAGGCCGGGATGGTAGATGGTTGGGGATCCGCGATATCAGACTATACGAAGAATATGACCTACCGAAAGCAAAGTCGGGGCGAGCAATTGGAGAAAACAGTCCCGCTTTCGAACCTCAGCACGTTTGGGGGCCGGACAAAGGCACTCGAGCGTGTCCGATGTGTGTCTACGGTAACCGTCAGGGGGTTTTGTTCTGGCTCAATTCTGACTCTGACTGGGAGAATGCGAAAAAGTTGGCCAAGTTCTTGGATCAGGAAAGTGAACGGCGAGGGGTCGCAAAATTTAAGTCGTATTTGATTTATACAAACCCGCGAGGCATGCCAAGCGCGGAGATCGAAGAAATGCTTACGTCGTTTGCCAAAGAATTAAGTTTGAGGCATATTGCCGTCACGTATGTTCCCTCTCCAACGGACGCTAAGACCACTTCTCTAAACGAGATCAACCCCTCGCTCGGAAATACGGTTATCGTTTATAAAAGACGGAGAGTCTTTGACAAATTTCCAAACTTCATGCCGAGTGAAAAAAATCTAAAGCTATTGACCGGCTCGGTGAACAGAGCTGAGAGTACGGTTCCGCTCGAAATCAATCGTAAGGTCCATATGGTCCCGATACAAATCGCATCCGATCTGATCTTAATTAAATCCACGATCAACGGTACTGAACGAAAGTCCCTAGTTGACACTGGTTCGCCCGAATCTGTTCAATTATCCTCAGGACTCGCAGCCGAACTCAGTCTCACCGAAAAATCGAACGGTCGTATTCAGAGTTTGGTGCTCGGCGATTACGAGCGTAAAAATGTTCAGTATCAGATCGCGGAGCAGCGGACCCGTGAAGTATCCAGAGCACTTGGCGTGACAGTCGACGCCATTCTTGGATGGAAGTTCTTGATGCAAAACCACTTCGCCATTGACTACCAGAGTCGTGTGATGCGAATTAGCGAGGCTGCTTTAAAGCTGGGTGAAACTAAAATGCAGTTCAATTACTCGACTACCAATGGAATCCCAATTGTTGAAGGGCTTTTCGGCCAAGAACAAGCCAAGCTTCTAGTTGATACGAGTTCACCAGCTTCGAGGATAAATGTTCATTCTCGCGGCATCTCTGACGAAAAAAGTATCAGGCGGGAAGTCAATATTGAAGGCTATAGGATTCCGGCGCTCTGGCAATTCGGCGATTCATCCGGCGGCAGACGAGCCGTTGGCTATAATGCGGTAATGGGTAACAATTTGCTTAGCCAATATAGCGTGCATTTCGACACCAGAAACAATCTTCTTAATTTTTATTAATCGTTGACTGTTGATTGTCTCTGATTAGCCGAAAGAGTGCGTCGAGTACACTTATGTCTACGAAAGCGGGCAAACAATCGAACGAAATCATGGAACACGTTCTACTACGATCATGTATCAGTTTCCTCCCCTTTGGCGACAAACGTAAAGACGAATTAAATCGATTGCCTTCAGATATCGCAATCGGCGTTGAGAGTTAGATTGGTTTTCTCACGGTAAACCAAATGCAACTTAGTTCCCAAGTCTATCTATAGTCTCCGATGATACTGAAGGCACCCCAATAATATGGTTCATGAAAACCGGAAGTTTTATCGCGAATCATCGATACGGCAGCGGTCTGGACGGCTCTACTAGTGGACAAACCCTTGCGGTATTCCTGGTAAAATGCTATCGCAAACTGCCGGGATGCTCTGTCACTCGCTTCCCATCGGGATGAAATTACCGCCGTACTTCCAGATCCCAGCATTGCCCAGGGAACACTTACGAGCCCTTCGCCGTTGTGGACTTTGCTTGTGTCACAAGATGCGAGGAATGCTAAGTTGTTCCGCTTCAGGCGAGCGGACAGGAGATCGTTGACGGTCAACCGGCCAGAGTCTGCGGCATTCTGCTGAAAGGCAAGAAACGAAGATAGTGGATCTTCGCTGTCGAGTTGGGCGTGCATTGAGAAATGGAGGATATCCGTTTCTGCAGCAGATTTGAGAAAATCCGATCTTTGAGCATTCAGCCGAGGTGATATGCCGAACAACTTTCCAATGCTCATCGCCTCGCTATTTACATAGGCAAGTTTTTGACGGTTGAAGGTATCATTTGCAAAGACTTGGATAGTTTTTCTATGCGGCGGTTCGGATGAAAGCTGTTGCTTAAGTAAATAAACAGACGGCGAATACGAAACCGTATTCGTCTCTATTAGGTATCTATTGCCGTCGGGGCTCAAGGCTTGAAATGGTATTTTCCACAATAGTTTGTCGGGTACGATCACCAGGTGATGTGATTTTAAGTCCAATGGTTTCAGCAATTGTTCGTGGAGTTTCGTTCCATCGATCTTGAAAAAAATACGATCCTTTATCTTCGACAGTGTTTCGGATGCGAGTTTAGCGGCCTGAGCTTCATTTAAGGTAAGTTTAACGGTGCGTAGCGGCCTTGCTGATTCAATAACAAATGCGAGTAGTTCACCGGACGGCGTGAATTGGTAGGAAACGATTGTCACGTCTTCCGGAAGTTTCAAATCTTGTATAGTGAAATCCTGAGTTTGCTTGCCCGCGATTTGCTTACCGCCCACGATGTCGTTTTCCAACTTCGTTAAAGCCACGTCATTCTCTTTTCCTTCGATGTAGTTGCGAGAAGTAATAAGAAGTTGATTTCGAGTTGAATCAGACAGATCAGGGCGTGGCTTTAGGACGGATCGTTCAATTCTGTCTCTAAGCAGATTTCCTTTAAGTAGCTCTGAATACTCAAAAGCTCTCTGTGGATTGCCGGTTACTTCAATCTCGGTGAGTAGGCGATAGACGGAATGGTGAGCCTCCATCATTGCAATTGAAAGACCGACGGTCGGAGTGTTTCGAAAGGGCTCGAATAAAGAAAGTGATTTTGCAGCATATTCCCTTGCGGATCGTCCGTCGCCCAATCTCCACGAACCCAACGCGAGCTTGTAGTAGATCCGGGGAAGGTCGTCTTGAAAATTGTCCTGCTCGGTTAATTTACGGAGATGATTCGCATTTGTAACAAGGTCTTTCCAGTTCTGATCTCGTTCAGCAATCGTGCTTTTCCAATACGGCACCACGAAATCTGATGTGCCTTTTTCGTTGCGTAAACGTGAAAACAACTCTTCGGAAAAAACGTGATTTCCCTTGAAGTTCTCGACCAAGGCCTTCCCAAGAAGACATTCAAAACTAAATTGTTTTTGCTTATCGATGGATTCCAATCTTGCGAGGTAGTTCATCGCAGACTCAATATCATTTTCATACAATGAGCGCAGCAAAAGACTAGAAAGGAATTGTCCGGCGTGATAGTTCACTCTAGCTTGCACAGACAGTCCGAGTCCCTTTAGATAGAATTCCTTCGCACGCCGAGGCTGGCCGGTTACATCGAGTAGGTTCGCCAATTCAAGATGAGCGATTCTGGCTCGATGTTCGAATTCTCCGTTAGAAGACTTCGCTACTAGCTTTTCCGCATAGCTGAGTGCGTTGGCGTAATAGAATTTCGCAGCCCAAGCTAAGCTCAGAAATCGAAGTGTGTCATAGTAAATCGAAGTGTGGCCGTTCGCTAAAGCTTCTGTCTCCGCCTTTTCTAACCATATGATCGCGGCAAAATCATGTCCTTCCGAATACAGGGTCCGACCGACCTCCAAATAATATGCAGCGATCGATGCGGAGTCATTTGCCGATGTCGGCTCAGCTAGTCGTAGATTCTGAAACGTAGCCACATGATCGTGCTTCGAGCGAGAAACGGCGGCCTTGCATAGGAATAGAGACGAAACAGTTCCTGGCGAGCGAGTCCGTAGATTGGAATCGGTGATGAAGCGATCAACGATTTGAGCAGCTTCCTCAGGTCGCCCCAGTTGAAGATAGGTCCGACAAGTTAATGCGGCAAGATTGGACGCTTCAGCAATTCGTCCAGATTCTGAAAGCTTTGAAATCTGCGCTGGCGCGAGTCTGGCAACTTCTTCAAAGTAACCCTTTGAATACAGCGTAGATATAGACTGTGAGCGGACTTGGCTCAGAGATATTTCCGACATGAGAACTAATGCGAAGATGACCCAGATCGCCCTTATCGCATTAGCCCACATGTTCGGTTTGCTTCGCATCAAAGTTGCTCCTAGTCTGGTGTAGGACGACAATCACCGTTGCCATTGTCACCGCCTTCATTGTTCGGCCTACAAGTCGTACATTGCCGTAGCGGGCATTGTTCATTGCTGCCTGCGAGCGATAGCAAAGCTGTTAACGCGGCCGTGACAATGCTGTTGGTTACTGGCAACACGCCGCCGGTCGCGAAGATATTGCCGGTTAACAGAGTTGTCAGCGCCAGCGCTAAGAAAAGAGTCTTGGTTCGTTTCATTTCATTTCCTCCTTAAGTAAGTCCTAAGAAATTCATACATCGCCGCTGAAACAAAGCGTCCTGCGACGCCGTGTCCCGCCTCAGTGGCAAATATGAACCAAACATCGGCTCCGGCATCTCGCAGCTGAGATTTGAGCCCGAGAACATCCCCTTCGGGGACTCTTGAGTCGAGTTTTCCCCTGGTCAGGAACAACGGCGTCCCCTTCCACTTTGAAGCATTGTTCAGTGGAGAAAGCTCATCAAGCTTTTTCATCAAGATTTCGTCTTTTGGATCGCCGTACTCATTCTTGGCGAATTCATCGATCCAACTCTGCTGCAAATAGTTCCTGATCGATACGAGCGGATATTCCGCGATGACACCTTTGATCCGTGAAGATTCCCTAAGCCCCGTAGCGAGAGCAACGAACCCGCCATAACTTTCGCCGCGAATGAATACGTTGTTGGCATCGAGATCTGGCTGTTTTGCGATCCAGTCGAGAAGAGAGCTAATATCTCGAACGGCATCCTCTCTTTTGGCACCGTTATCCGCATCCATGAAATCGTTTCCGAATCCTCTCGACCCTCGGATGTTCGTGTGGATAATCGACAAACCGAGGAATGTCGCAAGCCGGACATCCAGAGAGCTAAAGGTAGGCCGATCCAGCACCTGGGGTCCACCGTGAATGAACACTAGTACAGGACTCTTCTTCTCAATCTTCGTCGGTTTAACGACGTAACCCGAAATCTCCCTATTATCAAAAGACTTCCAGCGAATGGTTTCCGGAGATTTAACAGTGCCGGACAGGACCTCGGGTAGCTGTGAGCTTGTCCATGTGGTTGTTTTCTTTGATTTGAGATCAAACGACCGGATCAATGCAGGTTGACTGATATTCTCGATCGTGAACACCACCTCGCTTTCCGACAGCCACCTCGTATTCCAAACGACATACGAACCGGTGAGAAAATTTGAGGCGGTTGGAACAACTTTTCGGCCTTTTATCTTTCCTATCCAAAGACTGTCTATTCCATCTACCGCTTCCTGAACTAAAAGCAATTTCCCGTCAGGTGAAGGCTTTATGTCCCCTAGGTATCCGCGAACATTCTGCAGACCTATGATTTCCTTCTTGGCTGTGCGAGGATCAACGGAAATCAAGCATCGATCGCTTCCGCACTCCGGCATATCTTCAGCAATCAGGAGAGCCTTTCCGGACACGAAAAACGCCTTTGTTGTGTTTCCCGATTCAGTTAGTGGTGTGAGTTTGCCGCTACTGATTGAATAACTAAAAATGTGCTGATTGCTAGAGGACTTCCAGTATTTGAACAAGATGTTGTCGCGGTCAATGTCGAGAACATTCCAAAGCCCCTTCAGTTCCAATGAGAAGCACTTGCTCGCACTCAAATCGCTTTGACACAATTTGGTCAACTTAGTTTCGTAATCGTTAAGGGTGTAATAGATGCTTTTCCCATCTCGATCCCAGACAAATGAATCTACCGAATCATCTTTTCCATTAAAGTTAGACAGTTTTCGAGCTTCGGATTTTCCGTCCCATAGGAAAAGCGCATAATTATCAGGGTCCTCCTTGTCATTATTGAAGGCGACGACTGACGAAGTGGGGCTGACACGCAAAGTGCTTGGCACACGCCCCTCAATTACCAGCTTTGGCTTGGCCAACGGCGACTCTAGAGAATAGATTGCGTTCTTTTCATCGGTAACAAACAGTTTTCTTGCCGATCGATCAACGTCCCATATCAAATTGTTTTTTATCGCGGATGGATCGAAAAACAAATGCTTGACATCGTCATTCTTGATGCGCGGAATCCCGTCCAACTTAAAGCTCGGTGGTATGGGTAGGTCATCGGACTGCTGGGCCTGCACGGGAATGAGCAAACTCAAGAAAATGAGAACAACATTTTGAACCCAACGTAAATTTTTGATTATTCCGTTCATTTCGGTGATACGCATCGCAATTCAAAAGACCCTCGCTTTCTTTCGATTTCGTCAGGCTTCATCGAGTTCTCAGACGTAGTTCCGGACATGATTACTTGAGGAGGGCCAACGATTCTATTGCCATTCTTCAACGTAATGATCAGCTTCCAGCGATAGGATTGTGCCGAATCGAACTTCACCGTAGAACGGTAGTATGTTTGAGATTTTGACTCGAAATGATCGACGAGATTCTCATCAAGATCCGAAATGTATATGTCGTAAGACTCAGCTCCCTTTACAGAATTCCACCTTAGAAAAACCTCTTTCCCGTCGGACGTTGATTCAATAGTTATCGTGGCTCCTCCCGAGCATGGGTTTTCGCTTCCACGGGTTTCGGCGTGCTGCACGTTCGGTCCACTTGCAGTAACGCCTTCCACGTTTCTTTGGCTAGCTTTTGGCAAATGGGACTTCAGCCTCGGGTCTCTTTTGGGATCTCCTGCGTTCTTTACTGGAGAGTCTTCGTTACGGCCAGTAGTCGGATTGGCACTGGTAACGGGCATTAGATCCACGCCACTTGGTACCGCTCTGTTGTCGCTTCGCGCAACATTGGTCTCCGGCCTATCGAACCTTTGAACACCAACAAAATAGAGTCCCGCCGAAAGTAGAATTGCGAATCCTGCAAATGCCGTTACCCTCGCAAAGGAAAATACTGGAAAATCGAAAAATCGGTATTTGGGTTCAGATTCATCCAATCGGGTACTATCGGCACCGAGAATACAGTTTCGAAACTCCTGCGGCGTTACGGATGGTAATTTTGCTCGACATTCCTTGCAGGTGAGAAGATGGCGACCGATCTCAATCGATCGCGAAGAAAAACCGTCTTCCCGAAACATGGCGACCTCAGCAGCTGATAAGTGATTCTGACTCATTTATTTCATCAACTCCTTTAGTCTCTTGCGAGCATCAAATCTCGCCTTCTTAACCGCCCCCGCGGTTGTCTGTCTTTGGCCATTGGCCGAATTCGGGTTTGCTATCTCAGCTATTTCAGAATCGTTTAGAGGTATGCGGGCTGAAATCCTTTCCCAAGACTCCCTCGACAGTTTGAGCCTTGCTAACAGTTCTTCCTCTTCGATTCCGAATTGGAAAAGATAAAGCACGAGATCTACCGAACTGAAAATAAGCGCTTGCCGTTGGTAAAGGGTCAAGCTGCAAATACCTTGCCAAACCGTATGGACCAGAACAAAAGTTTCTGCGGACGATGCATCTAGCTCGCTATCGTGCACCTCGAGTTCATCGATAGGTACCTCGATCGTATTGTTTCGATTTGAGAGGTTTCGATTTACTTCGTTGTGAGTGGTACGCGCAGTGAATGACCTCCAATCGCCCTCGGTCATTCGTAAGCTTTTATCCTCAAACTTCGTACGCCATTTCCAAAGCCTAAACGCAGCCTCTTGCGAAATGTCAGGCATGTCATCCGTTGAGACGGATCTCCGACCTGTGATTACTTTACGAATCAGCTTTAACGATTCTGCAAAGAAACCCTCCCGATCAAGCGCAACTTCAGATCCACTCGGCGGTTCGCCCGGTGAAGTTTGGAACTTGGAAAGGATCGGGTTATCCACAACTTTAAAATGACAATTTTCGCGGTGACGCTGTTTCAGCGGTTCTGAGGAGCCCCGCTCCTTGCAACCACAGCACACGCAACCTAGCTCCTATTTCGCTTAAGTACTGACTGTTATACAACTTACGACGCGCAAATGTAAACAAAAACTATTTCCACGTCCGGATCTTCTCGATTTCAGTGCCCTGGTGAAAAAGGATAATGCAAACCTAGTGCCGTAGCTTTTCAGGCACGCTCCTTGACCTTATCCTGCGAGATTAGATCCAACTGTGCCTCGTGCATAAGTTGATGGTGCGTAAATACTCCACAACTGGTTTGTTTTTGTGCCACTGGCTAGACATTAAGCCAATTCTGTTGGTGATGGTCATTACGGGCAGCGAATGGCCCAATAGTTCCGCGAAACGCATTCGGGGGACGAGGGGGTAACCAACATAGTATAAAAAGTGCAGGAGCACCGTTTACCTCAAAGAAACTTTAGCTGTGTGTTTTCGCTGAATTTCAGAAACCGCCGGTCAGTGACGACGAGGCCATCGGGTGATTCGTCTTTAGGGAGCAAAGACTATAAAATACTAAGACTTCTTAGCTCAATGGAGAAACTAGATCAAACCGCGGTTCGACGAGGATTAATCCAAAGTGGACATTGCGGAGTTGCGAGACTTAGAGTGATAATCTCTACACGCTAAGATCGACCGACTCCCAGAGGAGCAATGACGCGTCGAAATAGGCTCATTTACTATTGGCTTGTTTTTCGCTTGCTTTATTATTATCAGGCAAACTGAAAAAAACCTTCCCCGTGTCATCTAAGAAATCTAGTTTCGGTGTTCCGTCTGGTGCGACCTGTAAGCGGATCCGTGGTTTGCCTTTCACGTCGGCCATTAACAGCATCATTGCGTCGTTATTTACTTTCCCGAGAAATAGTCGCTGTGTCGTAAGTTCATTATTATTCGCCATCGCTGCGAGCGCCGCTTTCCGGGACGCGTCATCAGGTAATTTCTGAGCTGCTTCCAACTTACCTAACATGACGTCCGACGGAATGTTTGGTTGCTGCCACATTTCCAAACCCGTGGCGTAGGTTCCATTATCGCGTTCCAAATGCCTAAACCCAATCGTTTGGTCGCCTCGCACTTTGTCCCAAGTTAACGAACCGAAATGGCCATTCCCACCGTTTTCTCCAAAAATCAAACCACCCATTTCGTCGCCCAAATGGTTGAAAAAGATCATGCCGGGTGGGCGCGAGCCATCACGCTTGATAATCTTTCCGTTGACAATTCCGGGGTGCTGACGAGCTTGATTGGAAATCACCATGCGAAGTTTCCCGTCTTTTTCAACTATGTTGATGCGTTCAACATCAATTTCGGCAAATTTTTTATTGTTGTTTTGCGCGGAAAAGGCTGTCAATAACATCACTGCGCAAACGAGGGTGGAAACAACTGCGTAGATTTTCAAATATCGTATATCTTTCTCAAGTCGTGTTTGTAACAATTTTGTATCCTCCTAAATAAGCAGTCCAAGTAAAGCGAAATCGCAGAAACTAACGCCAAATCATATTAGCCTTAAGCTCCCAATGCACTTCTAGCAGCCGCAATCGCGCGCTCCACGTCGCTTTCGCTAGTTCGCCAGTTGCAAACCGACACCCGCATACAGTGTTTGCCCCGCCAAGTAGTTCCGGTAAAAAATGCTTCGCCCGACTTGAGGATTCTGGCAATAACTTCCGCCGTGCGGATATCATGATCCCCATCCGAGGCTTCGGGCTTATCTGAGATGAATCTAACCAAACCCTGATTGATTTGAGCTTCCTCAACCACCTCGGCTCCGGGCAAAGCCCCAATGCGCGTGACGAGCGTATTTGCGTGGAGGCTAGTTCGTTCTATTAGGCTCGCTATTCCTTGTCTGCCCAATTGTCGAATACCCGCATACGTGACTACGCCACGCCCTCGCCGGGACCACTCCGGATTCCAGTTGATTTGGTCACGGGCATCCGAATCATGCGTTAAGTAATTTGCTGTGAGCGAAACCGATTCTCTATGTGCGGTTACGTTCGCAATAAACGCGTAACCACAATCATAAGGCACGTTAAGCCACTTATGCCCGTCTGTGGCCCAGGAATCAGCTTGCTCCACAGATTTGAGTAGGTGCCGGTATTTTGGACTTGCGTTTGCCCAAAGACCGAATGCTCCGTCAATGTGGACCCAAGCGTCAACATCGTGGGCTAACGGAATCAGTTCGGCGAAAGAATCAAAGCCACCCGTGTTGATGTCGCCCGCCTGTAGTAAAACAATCGTGGGGCTATCCTGATTCTCTCTAAGAGCCTCACTAAGAACAGTTGGTTCTAAACGCCCCTTATTGTTCGTCGGCAACTCACTCATCTGCCCACTTCCGAAACCCAAGAGTCGAACCGCTCGATCGATTGAGCCATGTCGTTGACCGCATAAGATACGAAACTCCGGTGCGGCTACTAGCCCATTGAGTTCGACATTCCAACCACGTTTCTTGAGCAAGGCGTTTCGAGCAGCAGCCAAACAGGTCACATGAGCCATCTGACAACCAGTTACCAAGGCAAAACTAGAGGTTTCGGGAAGTCCCAATAGATCCTTCAACCACTTTCCGCAGATTTCTTCAATTACAGCTTCGGCCGGGCCGCACGCGTATAGAGCCGCGTTTTGATCCCACGTGGCAGTCAGCCAGTCCGCCGCAAGCGCGGCTGGCAGCGAGCCGCCAATGACCCAGCCAAAAAAACGCCCGCCTTGGCTCCCTAAAATGCCGCCTTCAACATCGGCAACCAGCTCGTTGATGACTTTAACGGGGTCCGCACCTTCGACAGCCAGCGGACGACTTAAACGATCTCGCAAGTGATTTAAGTCAACCGTTGCCGATACCGATGCTTCATCGAGCTTCTCAAGGTATTCTACTGAGTGAGCAAGAGCTTGATTAAGAACATTCCTATAGTCTAATGTCAACATAAGTCACGGGAACAAAGGGAACCATCCTATTTTCCAATTCGGGTTCCTAGAACAACCCACGATCTAACTCTTCTTCTCATAAGATCAACTACGGTTATCTTTGAGCTTTCGGCACTTCACTCATCAGGCACAATTTGTTGTTCTCCGAATCCTCGAAGCAGGCCAGCCATAAATTGGATGTCTCCAGTTCGGCCGCTAACTCCGGCTTTTCATCAAATCTCACACCACGCTTGAGTAAATCTCTGTAGCTTTTTTCGATGTCTTTAACCCTAAAGTAGACGACAAATTTAACTCCAGGGGCTTCCGTCCGATCCAGACACGCAAGCATCAAACGAATCCCCTCGCAATCAAAGAATCCCATCCCATGTGCAGCAAACAGGTACTTCAGTCCGAGCGTATCACGATAGAATGATGTAGCCCTTTCTAGATCAACCACCGAAATGGCGATTTGAGCGATACCTAAGAGGCCAATATTTGTTTTTGTTGTATTCAAGATTTCCCTCTTTTTTTTTCTTCAAAAATTCGATTGTTTCGAGAAACGAACGCAGAGTTTCATTAAATTCGATAGCTTTCTCTACCATTAGAAAATGGCCTACGCCTTCCCACATCTGGTAGTCCAGGTTGGGGGCTAAGCTGCGATAGAAACTCTCATTGTCTTCTTTCCAAACAGGTGAACGTGCGAAAATGGCAAGTACGGGCACCTCGATCTTGTCTTCAAGCCATACTCGCGAATCCATCATTCCCTCCGCCGAGCTAGCTGCGACGTGTTGAGGTGTTTGCACCATCACTGACGTCATATGGAGCCGCAGTGCTTTGGGAATTTGCGGCCCAACTAATCCTCTGGCTGAGGCGGCTATCACGTTTTGAAAATTCGAGCCTCGCAGCGAATCAATGAACTTGGCCGTGCTTTCCTTGGAAGCCGTAGGCCTCAATGAGCCGTCCACGAAAACTAGGGCAAGCGTCTTCTTTGGGAAATGTCGGTAAAACTGGCGCACCGTGGGCACACCCATGCTGTGGCCAACTAGTACTCCACGTTTAACACCGGAGTCAGTGATTACCGCATTTATGCTCCGAGCGAACAAGTCTTGCGTGTATGGAATCTCAGGTTTGTCGCTTTGTCCGTGTCCAGGTAGATCGATGCTGATAATTCTCAGTTTCTCTTTGAATGCTGAAATTTGTAACGTCCAAAAGCTCTCATCGCAGGCCCATCCATGAACGAAAATCAGGGCTTCCTCGCCTCTACCCCAGTTCTTATAGTGAACTCTGTGACCTTCAAATGTCGCGTACTGGAGTTGTTGATCATTCGATGGGTTTGTCTGTGCCCCGGCGAAAGTCGCTAGACAGCTTACAAAGAGGAAGAGCGATAGAGAAATTCGGGTAAGAAATCTTATCTGAGCTGCGTTGCTTAGCATCAATAATTTAGCAGTTGACCTAATCATTTCCATGTCGAAAACCATATTCGCAATCGGCCATGTAACCGGGCTGGGTCCTAATGAACAGTCCTCCCAGAGGCAGAGAAAGTTCCGTGAACCGATTACGACACTTGGTTGCCGAAAACTCTCTGGTCATTTCGCCGCTTCGTTCATCAAGCAAAGCTGGTTACCTTCCGGGTCATGAAGGCACACCAGCCACAAGTCGAATTTGGCTGTCTTAGCGGCTATCTCGGGCTTCGCATCAAATTTCACGCCTCGCGCCAGAAATGACTCGTATGCGTTTGGAACATTCGCGACGTTGTAATAAATTACCGAACTACCGTGATTGACTTCCGGATTGGCTGGCTTTACTAGCATCAAGCGTATTCCGCCAGCATCGAAGAACGCCATTCCGCCCGATGTAAATAGAAATTTAAAGCGGAGCTTGTCTTTATAAAAGGCCGTAGCACGATCCAAATCCTTAACTGAGAGGGCCACCTGCCCTATTGTCGACAAGCCGTAGTCCTTGAGTTCAACATTTTGTTTTGCATCTGTCACCTTTACAGTCTGATTCGCATCGACTGATTGCTGAGCTGAGCTAAGCCCTGTGAAAGAAACAGCAAGAAGGATCGAAACCTTGAAAAATTTGGATGTTAGGTCCATAGCGTTCTCCCGAGTGTACTTGTTTGCGATTTCTGCAAAGTCCGTTTATTTATCGATACCATTTATTTTTGCCCTATGTTTCCGAGTGTTGCTTATCCAAAATCACCTTTTTTGAGGATCGACGTTCTGATGATAACTGCAGATGCTGTCGCCTGAATCAAGGAACGTATTATTGCCCAAGTCCTCTTTCAGGTTGACTTTCCGATAGAGATTCTCGATAGTCGCTCCCGGATGTTGCGTAAGGGTTCATGGCTGTTCATAGGGGTGGCTACCCACTTACAACCAGTGGTTTATAGTTGCGATGGTAGTTCAAAGGATTTCGCCGATCTCTTGTCACAACAATTTGCCTCGGTAACAGACTACGAGGGTTATCCGCCCGCTTTGTTCTCTCAATTACTGGTAATTACTAGTAAGGTGGATGTTCGCTGGATCGTCAGGACTTTACCCGAATCGGCCTGGATCCGCTGCGGATCCCAATATTTATTTGAACGGGGATGCTCGTCGGGGAGAGGGAAAGAATATACGGGTCAATTGCAGATCGAACGGTAACAAGTCTCTCAGGTCAGGGGCTTTGTTTATGACACATCGCTTCGTTTTTGACGGCGATATTGATCGGGCGAGGTTCCAAAATGACGCCTAAAAAGCAAGCTAAACGACGTATGGCTCTCAAAACCGACTGCTTGACAAATTGTGATAATTGACAAATCCGTCTGTTCGAGGAGTTTCTGGGCTTCTCGCAAGCGTAAAGAAGTCAGATACTTATGGGGCGTCTGTCGAAATATCTGTTTGAAGGACCGTAGTAAATGATTAGGCGAAAGACAGGCCACCTTAGCGATTTCGTCGAGAGTCAGCGATTGGCTAAACGAAGCTGCCGCAAAATCTCTGGCCCGGTATACGCGTTTATAAATCTCTTCTCGAGTCGACGCCCGAACCGCCGAAAGCTGCTCGATCTCCTGAAAAGTCTGGTCCCGCGCAGCCAAAATGCCCGTCATTATTTCATGAAGACTTTCCCTCAACCAAATTTGGTCACTATCTTTTAGTTGGCGAATGTGTCTCCTAAATCTCCACAAGGACTCTTCTATATAGCGTCGTGGATAAAGCCTAGGGATAAATTCAATTTTCCGCGTAACGGGTTTTTTAGGATTATCCAGCAGATCAACCGTGGTCCCAGTCAGATTTCGTTCAACTTCTTCAACAAACTCAGATTCAAAAAAGATGACAAAAGATTCGACGGCAGGCTTTGCATCTATCGTGATCGTGTAAGGCTGATGTTCGTTGACCAATAAGAACGTATCGTCATTCACAACACAATTTCCCCCGCCAACATTATAGAAAGCCTGCCCGTTGGAGAAAGTCTTGAGCGATAAATGTCCCTCCCAGCTCGCAAAATGCCGATCAACATCGCCGTAGAGGATATGCGTGCAACCCAAATTTGAGTCAAGCGAGTTAACCTTCACTAAGTTCCTTTGGTTCTGTTTTTCTTCACTTCCGTCAAGCATAAGCCGGTGAACATAGGTAACATTGCCTGATCCCGTAAGACAGCTTTTTTGGCATTATCATTTTGTATTTTGCATCATCACAAACTTCCGTTCAACAGAAGTTCGGTTGAATTAAGAGAATATTTCATCCCTTACAAGGAAGAATGACTCGTTGGGTTGGCGCAAAAAACATATAGTTGACGTGGTCTTGAACGCTGTAGTTGGCGATTCGATGGCAGCGCTATCAGCGGTGCGTTTCGCGTATCCTTTCAACACCGGGTCAGGTGGCCTCGCTCTTTCCAGATGACCATGGAAGAGCTGATGGAGCAGCCCCCATGGCAATTGTGGTCTCTTCGAGAAATCGACGACCGAGCTTGGCCGAGCGAAGCGGCTTTATGCCCACTCGCCACCGCCACACCGACCACCGCTCGAGCGAAGTGGCGTGAAGCCCCGATTCCGTATGGACGTTCTCTGCGTGTACGAGCAGCCTCATCTCGAGTTCTTTGGACGCTGGCCCACCGAATCGAATCGCTGCTTTGGATTCGAGAACGTCCGCCAACAATTTGCTCGCTTGCTCTGAAAGCCCATGCAATTGCCAAGGCTCGTTCGATGACGCGACAGCGAGAAGGGCCGGCCAAAGCCTACGGTGAACGAGTGTGACCTTCCTCAGAAGAAGTTTAGTGAAGAGAACATCTGGGTGATCGGATAGTTCTGACAAAACCTCGAAGACGAGGCCCGCTTTCGGATGAGACCACCAAGAGCCGCGGAGGGACTCCCCGGTTAAAAGAGAGACCACGTTTGGCAGTTCCTTATCTTGTTTGAGCAGAAGCCCAGTGTGATCGAGAATCTCAAGAACTCGTGCTGTTGGTTGTGCCATTACCGCTACCTTGCTATTGATTTACTCCAATGCTCATCATGGTACGTTCGAGACGACTTGTTAGCAAAACTCGTTGTATTAGAAAAATCAAATCTCCTCGATCTATTTCGAATTTTGACGCGTTAGACGCATTTGAGATAGTTGTAGACTGAGCGATCATCGTCGGATAAAGTCCGGAGTATATTCGATCCCGAACAAAAGCACTTTACAATGGCTGAACATATGTCTACCAAAAATGTCGCGTTTCACGGTGTTGCTGTATTTGTACAAACACGTAGTATGAAAAGACTACCAGTTTGAAGGGTGTGGGGACAGGTGAAGCGCCCGCAAGACACTACGTTGTTTCGTGTCCTGGAGAAGTCACAACGATGATGGCAACAGCCGGTTTTCACTTCTCACTTCACGATTTCTCAAATAACGCTAGTGAACCCACTCGAAACTACGTTACGTTTTCTTAGATATCGCCTTTCGGCCTGAAAGACGCTCCCGCGAATCGCAAATCCCTGCATAACTTCCATCACCACTCGACAAACAAGTAAACAACCAGCGGCTGAAAGAATGTGCCTTCGGAGAAGGATTCGACGGTTCACTAAGGATGATCCTCGGAAAATTAATCACACAGGAGAATTAAGAAAATGTCAGCAAATATTTCAATCATCGGCAACCTTGGCAAGACCCCGGAAACAAAGATCACGGACAACGGCACCCTCGTGGCAAGCTTTTCAATGGCCTCGAATTCATTCAGGAACAGTGCGGAGGGACGTGTCGAGAAGACAGACTGGTTCCGCGTGACGGCATTCGGAAAGCAGGCGGAGACACTTGCTCGGTACGTGCGGAAAGGTAGTCGTCTTTACGTTCAGGGCCGTCTGACCTTTAACCCGTGGGTGGATCAGAACGAATCTCCACAGGCGGGAGCAGAGATCGTGCTTCAGGAGTTCCAGTTCCTGTCGGGTCGACGAGATGAGGAAGGAGACGGCGCTGCAATGCAACTGCCACAGAACGCACCGGTGGAACTTCAGCAGGCTGCCGCATACTGATCAATCAACAATTCAATTCTAACTGCCGCCTAGAGATGGCCCTCTTTAGGCGGCATTCTTTTTTGAATCAGGATCGGCAGCTATGCGATATCGAATTGTGAAACTGAGATGGATCTCCAGAGAGTTTGTGAGAGCCAATCGCGATTGCATATTCCTCTTCGGTGACAACCTCGCCAGAAAGGGCTTCGGCGGCCAGGCTGCGGCCATGCGGGGCGAACCGAATTGTGTTGGGATACCGACCAAGAAATTCCCGAACAATCGCGACGATGCGTTCTTTACGGATTTAGAACTTGAGCAAAACAAAGCGGCGATTGACCATGCTTTCGACTTTCTATTTCACAAAATTTCGAAGGCTGAACAGACTATTGTTATTCCCGCAAACGACATCGGAACTGGCCGGGCTCAACTCGAAAGCCGGGCACCGCTTACATTCGCTTATCTACAAAAACGTCTAGAAGATCTTTCTCACAGCTGACCCGTTCTCGTCTCCCCAAACATACTTCTCCCGCAACTTGAGAGGGATTTTCAAGCCTGAATGAAAGTGATTTTATTCAGGGTTTTGAAGAT
>ERZ761602.422-NODE-422-length-93046-cov-11.783022_pt1 | contig 93046 bp, 71 predicted proteins | sample MGYA00512165_ERZ761602 | MGnify/ENA primary metagenome ERZ761602 (study PRJEB28899, sample SAMN02445085) | bioreactor sludge metagenome | biome: EBPR sludge; isolation source: Thorneside wastewater treatment plant | place: Australia: Brisbane, Thorneside...
AAAGTTAAGGTTTTTGTCCTATTTTTAAACTGTCGGATTTTTAGGGTTAGGTACACTTTGTTTCTAAGACTGTTCATCTCTTTACTTTTTTTTGTTTTACATTTTCGAAAGCTCCGTTCGTTTTCCCGGAGTTGCTCCTGATCAGGGAGCATGCCGAAACAGTTAACCGGTGTTGTTTCGACACTGCAAACATCGCAAGCAAAAAAACTATAGCCGTTTTTTATCCGCTTATAAACGTTTAATTACATCTATTGGATATTGATACCTATAAAATCAATGGAGCGGTTCGGGGACCGAAATGTTAGAATGGGATTATTCTGAATCAGAAATCTCAATCACAGCGGAAATACCATGATGATCTGAAAGCTTTTCAGGCAAGGTAGAATAGTTGTAAGAATGAAGTTCTTTACTGTGGAAAATATAATCGATCCTGAAAGAAGGAAATTTACCGATGTAAGTATTTCCGATACCATTTCCACTTTCAACAAAGGCATCTTTTAACAGCCCGGCAAACTGCCTGTAGCACCATGAAATCGGACTATCATTAAAATCTCCTGCGAGAATAACTTTGTGTGGCGATTGACGAATATGTTCCAGAAGAATTTTACTTTGTTCAGACCTGCGGATAAATGCTCCTTTTAATCGACTGAGTATTTGTTGTTGCGCATTTTTTGGTTTTTCCCAGGGGTGAAGCCATCGCTTCGAATTTGCCGTGTCCCCAATGTACTCATAGTCGCCCCGTTGAAAGCGAATAGAGGATAAATGAGTGTTGTAAATTCTGATGGTGTCTTTGCCGGTATTTAAGTCCGCATATATAGCTCCGTTGTGGTTATCGCCCGGAAATTTTACTTTTCCTCTGTTGAGGATAGGATAAACAGAAAAAATGGCTAATCCGAAATGCTGATCCATTCGTTGTACATGCGTGTATCCCTCATGCACATTGCGTGCCCGTAAAAAGGTGACCATGGTATCTCTCGTCTCAAAAAATCCATCTACGCCTGAATAGAAAAACTCCTGAAAACAATACACATCAGCATCTTCTCGCTTTAGCACTTTAAAAATTGAATTACGGATAGTATTGTGGTCTTTGTAATTGTACAGATCGAATAAGCGTACATTCCAGCTTACAATTTTTACCTGTGTATTGTTTTCATTTTTTGGTCCTGACCACAATGTGATCTGATAAAAATGGCGGAAGTGATTAAATCCTACCAGAAAAACAATCAGTGGAATAAACAACCACTTGCTTCTTCGTAGCACCCAGGTTAGAAGTAGAAGAAGATTCAAAAGCAAAAAAACCGGATAGGCCAATCCGAAAAATGCTACCGGCCATAACCATGAAGGATCGGTATAGCAAGCTAAATAGGAGATGAGTAATGCCAGTCCATTGCCAATGGTAAACCACAATACCAAACGCCAAACAAAGTTAAGCGGACGGTCCTGTAAAAACCGTTTAAACATCTTTACTGGCTTTGAAAAGGAAGTCTTTTTCTTCCTTGGTCAGACTTTCGTAACCGGAGCGGTTAATTTTCTCCAGCAGGGAATCGATTCGCTTTTGTTTGGAGACTTTGTTTTCATTGTATTCAATATCGCTGATCGGACGTTTGCTGTACTCAACTTTCATTCGTGATTTCTTTTTAAACCACTGTTCGGGAGAGAACAGGGTAGTGAGATCGAAAGTGTTCAGTACGAATTTAGGTTTTCTAAAAAATCCTGCCGCCATAATCCCGTAAAATGTTCCTCCCAGATGAGCGATACGTGCTCCACGGTTATCATTGGGGATAGCAATAAGGTCGATGGCAATAAACAATAAGGCAATATAAATCAGTTTTACCCGGAACGCGCCGAAGAGCATAATTTCTGTTTGAGGAAGGTGAAATGAAACCGCAACCAATAATGCGAGTGTTGCAGCTGATGCACCAAGTAGCGGAGAGTTTTCGAATCCGTTAAATACAGGGAAAACATTCATTGCGGTGATGTAAAACAGCAGCCCGCTTAGTCCGCCAAAAATGTAGGTGTTCAACAGTTTCTTTTCATCCAGGTATTCCATAAAAATTCTCCCGGTAAAATACAGGAGGAACATTTGCATAATAAAATGAAACACATCAATATGCAGGAACATATAAAGGAAAATACTCCATGGGTGCGTCAGGTTGTGCTGCATGTTTCCGCTTGGTGCAAACCAGTCGAGTATTGCTGCAATTGCAATTGGACGCGGGTAATTGTTCAGGTGCAGAAAGATGGATATAAAAATCATCACCAGAAATACCGCAGTATTCAGGATGATCAGCTTCGTATAGATGGATCCTGTTTTGAATTGGTGACGCAAATCTTCTGTAAATGTTCGTTGCATGATCTACACAATTCGTTTTTTTCGCCAGACAAGATAAAATACCAATCCAATTAATGCACCACCCAAGTGGGCAAAGTGGGCAACGTTGGACTCATTTCCTTTTAATTGCTGTAATCCAAAATAGAATTCGATATAAATCAATACCGGCAAATAGTATTTTGCTTTAATCCGGAATGGAATAGGAAATAGAATAAATTCAGTCTCGGGATACAAAAGCATAAACAACATCAACATTCCAAATATGGCACCGGATGCGCCCATAGCCGGAGTATATAAAATTTCTAAAAGCGCGAATGGTGCTGCAATAGAATTAGTGCCGGAATTAATCTGATCTAAATAAACGGAATATTCAATAAAGGCAACAGACTGATAAAGTGCAAGCGCTCCCAAACCACAGGAAAAATAGAGAATGAAAAAGCGTTTGGTCCCTAATTGTCGCTCCAGAATAGTCCCAAACATCACCATCGCAAACATGTTAAAAAACAAATGCATAAAATTTACATGCGTAAACATATGCGTGATGATCTGGTAAGGCTGAAAAAAATCGGATTTTACGAAGTACACAGCCAGAAAGGACTTGAGGTTGAAGTCCGGTCCTACGTACATGCTGGTAGCAAGAAATACCAATACGTTAATGATCAAAAAGTTTTTGATCACCGGAGGCATTGTACGAAAATAATGTTCAATCATCAGGCAAATCGTTTTTCAAGCTCTTCGGCAGTAAAGGTAACGATAACCGGTTTACCCGAGGGACTTACGTAAGGACTCTCACAGGCAAACAATTCGTCCACCAATCTGTTCATTTCTTCCGTCATTAATGTTTTTCCGGTTTTTATGGCCAACGACTCTGCAAGGCTGCGGGCAATGCGTTCTGATTTTTCTTTTCCTGCAGCATTACCTGAGTGCTTCAGATCTTCGAGCATTTTCTCAATTAATGTTCCGGGGTGAATATCACCGGCCTCTGCAGGTACACCGTTAACAGCAATGGAATTTCCTCCCATATCGCTTAACTCAAATCCAAGGTGACGCAGATCTTCGTCCAGATCCCTTACCAAAGCAAAATCTCCCGGAGTGAGTTCGACCATAGTAGGAAAAAGCATTTGCTGACTCATTCCGGTATGTTGTGCAAGCGAAACAATAAAACGCTCAAATAAAATTCTCGAATGTGCCCTGTGCTGATCGATAAGCCAGAAACCACTTTTTACGGGACAAAGAATATATTTTCCCTGCAATTGAACAGTAACCCTTTTTTGGTTGACATCCGATCCTTCCTCAAACAGTTGTTCTTGCTTCCGGGGTTCTTCTTTCAGTGTTTCGTAGATCGATTCCCAATTTTGAGCTGCTTGTTTTTTTTGGTGCTTGTATTCCGTAGGGTAGGCAGTGTTTTTCTTTTCGCTGTCGAAAGGATTGTAATTGGGATCAACCCGAATCACCGGTGCCTGGGGAATTCTGTCTTTATCGGGAAGAGGAAGATCAATCGCAGTTTCGGTATTGAAATCGATGCTTGGGGAGATATTATGGAAGCCTATTGCTCTTCGTGCAGCTGAGTGTAAAATGGCATAAATGGAGCGTTCATCTTCGAACTTGATCTCCGTCTTGGTAGGATGAATATTTACATCAATGCTGTTGGTGGGTACCGACAGAAAGACAAAATAGCCGGGGAAATTTTCTTTGGGGATCAATCCCTCATACGCTTTTTGAAGGGCATGATGCAAATAGGGCGAACGAATGAAACGGTCGTTAACAAAAAAGTACTGTTCTCCCCTTGTTTTACGGGTAAATTCCGGTTTCAGCAAAAAGCCCTTTATAGCAACAATTTCTGTGTTTTCTTCGATGGGAACCAAACGTTCATTGTAGGTTTTTCCAAATAGCGCAACAATTCGTTGTCTCAGATTTTGAGACGGAAGGTTGAAGACTTCATTCCCATTGTGGTTGAGTTCAAATTGTATAGAAGGATGTGGTAATGCTACACGTTCAAATTCTTCCAGAATATGTTTGAATTCAACATTATCTGATTTCAAAAAATTTCTTCGCGCAGGTATATTAAAAAACAGGTTTTTTACAAGGAATTGTGTTCCGTCCTGACACGGGTCTGCATGCACTTCCTGAATTTCTGAACCTTCAATAACAATGCGGGTCCCTAATTCATCTTCGCGCCGTTTGGTTTTCATTTCTACCTGAGCAACCGCAGCGATCGATGCCAATGCTTCGCCACGAAAACCTTTGGTCTGTATTCGAAAAAGATCCTCTGCATTGCCAATTTTACTGGTAGCATGACGCACAAAACTTAATTGTGCATCGTCGGCAGTCATACCACAGCCATTATCAATAACCTGCAAGAGTGTTCTGCCCGCATCTTTTACCACCAGCCTGATTTTGCTTGCACCGGCATCCACTGCGTTTTCCATCAATTCCTTCACGGCAGAAGCAGGACGTTGAACGACTTCTCCGGCTGCGATCTGATTGGCTACCGAATCGGGTAATAAGCGGATGATGTTTGACATTGGCGGTTAAAAGAAAAACTCCCAAAGATCCATCTTGTAGATCACATAGAGTGCAGTGCAAACCAGTCCGACCAAAATAACCATGCGGTTGGTGTTGTTTTGCCTGAGGTGGTTCCTTGAATTGTGGTTACGCTGAATTCCACCTCTTGAAAATCCCTGACGGATACGGGTTTCCATATCCTGAGCCGAAATTTCTTCCGCTTCATTTGAAAAAGCTTTTTTGCGAAGTTCCAGATTCTCCTTGCGCTCATTGTAATAACGTGGCAGATAGGAAAACTGACGTGGCTTCTTGGTCTTGAAATAATTGGATCGTAGCGATATCATAGCAGTACAGTTACAAAATTAACGAAAATTCCTCATCAGAAAAACGGAAAATGGCAGGGATATTGTTTGAAATACCACCAGAGCTTAACCAAGATGTGTTGATAATTCAGTACCGGCCTCGCTTTCTGAGGGAAGGGTCTGACTATTTTCGAATCCGTGTATGTGTGTAAATCGTGTGAATAAGTCAATTTCTATTTTGTTGGCAGGTGCTTTTTTACTGCTGCTGCTTTCTTCTTTTGTGTTTCCAGTTGACAGCAAGGGCCCCTCAACCAATCCTCTTTGGAAACAAAAGCCCCGCTTTCTGGATGTGGATTCCCGTTGGGCAGATTCGCTCATGTTGGTGATGTCGCCCGAGGAACGCATTGCGCAGTTGTTTATGGTTGCTGCCTATTCCAACAGGGATCAGGTGCATGAAGCAGAAATCATGCATTTGGTGACAGAACATAAAGTCGGTGGACTCATCTTCTTTCAGGGTGGACCAATGCGACAGGCTCATCTCACCAACCGTTATCAATCTGCAGCACGGGTACCGCTAATGATCGGTATTGACGGCGAATGGGGGTTGGCCATGCGACTGGATAGCACCATGAAGTTTCCCAAGCAAATGACATTGGGTGCAATCAATAACGATACACTCGTATATCTGATGGGATTGGAAATCGGCAGACAATGCCGGCGACTTGGAATACATGTCAATTTTGCACCCGTTGTAGATGTGAATTCCAATCCGGATAATCCGGTCATTAATTTCAGATCTTTTGGTGAAGACAGAGTAAATGTTGCCCGAAAATCCTTTGCCTACATGCTGGGATTGCAGGATAAATTTGTTCTGGCCAACGCAAAACATTTTCCCGGACACGGAGATGCATCTGCCGACTCCCACCATACCCTGCCTGTAATAAACCGAACTAAAAAGCAACTCGATTCACTGGAGTTGTTTCCTTTCAGGTATTTGATTCGAACAGGTCTTGCTTCCATTATGGTTGCACATCTCTATGTTCCTGCACTCGAGAAAGCAGAAAATACAGCAACAACCCTGAGTAAAAAAGTCGTTAGCGGATTGCTCAAAAAAGACATGGCTTTTGAGGGATTGGTATTTACAGATGCATTGAATATGCAAGGAGTGAGTGCATTCTACAAGCCCGGTGAAGTTGAATTAAAAGCTTTGCTTGCCGGGAATGATGTCTTGCTTTTTGCAGAAGATGTTCCCAATGCCATTAATCTAATCAAAGGCGCAATAGCAAGAGGAGAGATCTCGCAGGCAGACATTGACCAACGTTGCCGGAAACTGTTGCTTGCAAAAAAGTGGGTTGGACTCGATCGTGAACGTTTGGTAAAAACAGAAGGTTTGATGCAGGATCTGCATACACCCTATGGAAAATTGATTCAACGCAAATTATACCAGGAGTCGCTTACTTTACTTGAGAATAAAAATGAAATTCTTCCGATAACAGACCTTGAGAAAAAAACGATTGCAATTGTAACGCTTGGTGATACCATGAACAATCCATTCATGCAATCGGTATCGCGCTATGCCACCGTAAAAAAATTTGCATTAGGATTAGAACCCAAAGGAAGCGAAATCGGCCGGTTGATTGAAAATACAAGGGATGTAAATTTGTTTATTATCGGACTGCATCCTTTTACCAATGCTCCGAAAGATAATTATGGATTAACTGAAGAGGCCATAGGTCTCGTTAACCAATTAAATCAGAGCAGGGAGGTTGTACTTGCATATTTTGGGAATGCATATGGACTCCGGCATTTTAAGGGAGCCAGTTTATTGGACGGATTAATTATGTGCTATGAAAATTCTTCGGTTGGTCAGGATCTGGCTGCGCAGGCAATTTTCGGTGGAATAGGAGTAGAGGGAACGCTTCCTGTAAATGTTTCGGAATACTTTCACCTCAATGAAGGGATGTGTTTTTCAGGTGGAATGCGATTTGAATATACAAGTCCCGAAGCAGTTGGGATCCGTTCCTCAAACCTGGATAAAATAGATTCCCTGGCCTTACTTGGAATTCGTGAGAAGGCATATCCCGGTTGCCAAATTCTTATTGCTAAGAAGGGTAAAGTTTTTTACAATAAGAGTTTTGGTTTTCATACCTACGAAAATAATCGTCCGGTTAGAGAAGATGATATTTATGATCTTGCCTCGGTTACCAAAATCACATCAACAGTTGCGGTTTTAATGCATCTTACTGATCAGGAGAAGTTCAAGTTGGATTCTAAACTGGGAGATTACATTCCTGAAATTCTTGATTCTTCTGTTTACAGCAAAATCAATATCCGTAAAATGCTTGCGCATGAAGCAGGATTGGTTCCCTGGATTCCGTTCTATGTTAAAACACTAAAGAACGGACTTCCGGATCCTAGAATATATAGAACAACTCCTTCTGACAGTTTTCCTTATCGCGTTGCAGAGAATCTTTATATTCTAAAAACATACAAGGATTCTATCATTAAAGAGATCAAATCGACGCCACTCCGAAATCAGCGTAATTATTTGTACAGTGATGTCGGCTATTATTTGCTACAGGAGATTATTCAAAAAATAACAGGTAAACCATTGGATGTGCTTACCGATAGTTTATTTTTTAAACCGCTGGGTGCAACAACACTTTGTTACAATCCCCGAAAACAATTTCCGCTCGATAGAATACCGCCTGAGGAAGATGACAAGGTTTTCCGTCGGCAACTGATTCAAGGAGATGTGCATGATCAGGGAGCTGCAATGTTGGGCGGAGTTGGTGGTCATGCAGGATTGTTTGCCAGCGCTAATGATTTGGCCAAAATGATGCAGATGTTAATGAATTATGGAGAATACGGCGGGCGCCGATATCTTTCTGCTCAGGTGGTGAAAGAGTATACCGGTTGCCAGTTTTGCCCGACAAACCGACGCGGAGCAGGATTCGACCGGCCTACCATGTCAGACGGTTTAGGACCAACTTGTAACTGCGTGTCCTACGAAAGCTTTGGTCATACCGGCTTTACCGGAATTACTGCCTGGGCCGATCCCGGTGAGGATATCATTTATTTATTTCTTTCTAACCGAAGCTACCCGATTGCCGATAACAATAAGATTTTGAAAATGGGATTAAGAACAGATATTCAGCAGGTCATTTATACTGCCATCCGAAAAGGAAATCCGTTTTAACGGTTAATCAGAATCCAAAATGGGTAAACTTCCATTTTAGTTTTGCTGTTCTGCTGGCATCAGTAAATTTCTTAGTTTTTCCATTGCAATTTTGTTCGCCGGAATACTGTCTAGACTCTGAATAACGTGTGCTTTTTCCAGTTTGGTCAGGTGCCAGCTCAAGGAAGTACGCTGTTTATCGTTTTGTATCATATGGAATTCAACAATATCAAGTTTTGAATTCAACCAAGATCCTGCATATTGCAAAAGCTGATCGTTGTCAAAATCCTGTGTGTAGAAAATATTATCGTACAAATTTCCAAGTGGTTTTACCAATCGTTTGAATACCGAGTTTTTCACCCGGTTTTCTTCTACTTCTTTTTGCCGGTCTCTGATCTGCAGAATGACAACTCCATCTGTATTACTGCTGATCCAGTTTCTATATACGTAAATGTATCGTAATGCAACCCGGATCCCATAGTTGTCGCGATATCCTGCATCCATAACTTCAATTGCCGGTTCGCTTGGAAGTGTAACCATTGGCATCACATAGGGGAAAGAGGCACTCATACGCAAAGCCGATGAGAATTTTAAATTCCAAGCGTTCTGATCCTGGAATAGTTTGGTGAATTCTACATATTCCTGTCCGGGTAATTCGTCAATTTCTACATCCGGACGGCAATTAACAAGATGTGAAACCGGTTGAGCAGATATAATAAGGCGACGTCCATCGTTAATAATAGTAGGACAAAACATCATGGTTGGAATTTTTGATGTTTTTTCCGGTACGATGTATTCGTAAAGTCGTTTATTGAATACCGAATCCAAATTCTGGTTCATGTATTTTTCGAACATGTATCCACGGTCAATCGTGTAGGAGTAGGGGCCATCAGAAAAATGACGGTAGCGTAAAAAGATATCGTTGGTAGCTATGGTAAATGCTACAGGATTTAAAATATCTCTCGACATTTTTTCAAGATGGATCGGATGATCCGGGTTTACATCCGGCATACTTTGCTGACGAAGGAAAAGCTCCCGGTAATATGCAGCACCAATCATTCCCCCGGAGGAGCCTGTGATCAGGTGTGTTCGATCCATAAGCGTTCCATCCAGAGCCTGGTTTGTTGATTGCAGAATGTTGAGCGTCCATAATGCCGAACGTATTCCACCACCAGATGTACACACAATTACCATTTTAGGTTTGCCTTTTCCTCCATTGATGCGCTGGTTTTTTAGTTTCCATTCATTCAGAGTTTCAAGGCCTTTCTGTAAATCACGCTGATGTGTTTCCTTATCCCTTTGCATGGCATACAGGTGTTCAACATCGTAAGTCGCCAGTTCACCGCTGTAATCAAGTCCATATGCAAAGTTTTTGTACGAGAATAGTTCTGTTTTAAGCGATAAATAATTCAACCCGATAAGCGATCCAATCAGAAATGTAAGTGTCCATCCTCTCAGCCAGGAGTAGATAGCACTGATGATCATGATCAGCATGGTGAATACCAGCAATACACTTGCTCCTGCAGGTATCACAAACAGTGGGTATTCGCCTAATGATCCCAGTACTAAAAAAGAAAGAATCATGGCGAGCTCAAAAATGGAAGCGTTTATGTGGTTTTGTGAAAGGATGCGCTTTAAAAGGTCTGTATCGTAGTGACGACTTTCCCTTGCCAGTTTAATTTTAAATGGAGCTGCCAAATAGGTTTCGACACGCCACCCATGTTCGGTATTAAAAATCTCGTACCATTTTATTTCCTTATGCAGCGTAGTTTGGATGTTGCGCTCTCTGATTTCCTCTTCAATTGCTTCTTCCGTTTTACCTGTCATTTTAAACAGGTCTTTATTGGTTTTGAAGAAATAATAAAACGAGAAAAAGAAAAAAACAAAAAGTCCGCAAAAGAATCCGATCATGTTTATGACAATCTGTGTAGTATCTTCTAATTCTTTTGAAGATTGAAATTTTACTGCCTGATAAACGTAGAGTAAAATAAATGCTGTGGGGATGATGAAATTGTTAATGGAGAATTTGTAGAACGGTTTTGAAACTGTGGCAATAAATGAAAATTTATAGCCATGCATTACGTAACTGTACATGTTGAAAGCCATAATGAAACCTGCAAGAGCAAATCCAAGTATGGCATGTGATGCAAAACCTACTTCTCCAAGGTATTCAGGATAGAGCATGAGAAAACCAAGTCCGAATTTATATCCAATAGAGTGGGTGATGATACCAAACAAAACCAGCCAAAAAAGCATCAGGAAATGATTCCTTTTTAAATGAAGGAAAAGAAGCTGAATGGGAAAGAAGAAAAAAGCTTTCCGGATACCGCTAAACCAACTAGTTTTTTCTTCCATCAGATGTAGTGCTTTCTTTTCATTGATACGCTTGCTTTTGTATAAGGTTCCTCTTTTTTCACTTTGTGTTGCTTTTTATAAAATCACTCACCAGGTAGGCAAGTGTTTTTCCATGGAGAGCGGCAGAATCTGTTCCGTGATCGGGTGATCCTTCCGGGAAATGGGCATATAATGGATTGGTTTCTTTCGAAAGTGCCATAATAATTTTGCGTGCCTCATTCACGGTATATCCACTTTCTGTCTCTGCACTGCTTGGAAATCCTGCAATTGAATCCAGATCCAGTTCCAACCCAAACGGAGTTTTATCCATGTGTTCCAGTGCTCTTTCAATTTGTATTTCAAGCGTTGTCTCTCCGCGAAGCAAGTGGTCAAATGATGAATAGGCTAGTGCAGGATTCGAATTGAAATGGTCAATTATATAGGCTGAATTGTAAGCTTCATGCAGACCCAAAACGAAATAGGTCGAAAGAAATCCTTCTTCAAATGCATAACTGAATCCATTGCCACTGTGCCTTCCTTCAATCGGACGGAAATCGGCATGTGGATCTATGTTGATAACTCCGATTGATCGTTTTTTAGCCTCTGAAACTCCTTTGATTATTCCATATGCGTTGTTATGCCCACCGCCAATTACCACGGGAATCATTCCGATTTCCATAATTTCCCGGATAGTTTCTGCAACTTTCTTGTCTATCTGTGAGGTCAGCTCTCTTAATCGTTCAATAGTGGGCGTGCCTTCCGCCAATTTCATTTCTTCACTGCAATCGATGCTTCCGGCGAGCCAAATTGTTGATCCGGTTAAAAACTGATTGGATTGTAGGTTTAGAAACTTGCCTAAAAAGCATTCCCACATTTTATCTGCCCCCGGTTTTCCGAAATTTGCTCTGGGTCCAATATCCTCCTTGATGCCAATAACCGCAAATCCGGCCTTTCCCTTACCCGGCTTGGGATCACGACCATTAATGAGCATGGTTTCTCCAAGCTTTGTTTCCCCCTTTCTTAAATTAATTAAGCTAAGGTTTTGACCCGAAAGTGGTACTAGATGATCCATGGCGTTAAAATTCCTTCCTAAATGTAAATTTTTTATACGCATTCTGGTCAAGGTTTGAGAATTTGGAGCTGATTTAACTCATTCTTTTTCCGGTTAATAAGTTCATGATCAAATTTTATGGCTTAATGGGGCTATTGTCTAAATTCGTCGTCTAAATCATTTAAAAATGAGACAAATTTTACTTTTAATTCTTGGTGTATTTTTCATTACAAGGGTTGATGCGATTACAGTGGTAGGACAAAACGGTTTGATTACCGCCAACTTTACCGCCAACTGCGCCCCGGTAAACGTGAATTTTACCTCGACATTTGTACCCGGAACGGTAAATTACGTGTGGTATTTTGGCGATGGTTCTCCATCCAGTACCTTGGCATCACCTTCTCATACTTTTCAGTATGCAGGTTTATACACAGTGCAAGTGGCATATTATGATGCGTCCTTTAATTTGCTTGCAGAGGACTATATGTATATCGATATGAATGGGGAGCCTCAATCCATTCAGGCCTATACAACCACAGCTTGCGCTAACGATCGTTTAAGTTTCTGGGTTCCCAATGGTGCAAACAGCAATCCTCAAATAGGTTATTCGTACACATGGAATTTTGGGGATGGTAATGTTGAAACCTCACCATATCCTTCAACAGATCACATTTATTCTTCTGCAGGAATATATACCTTAAGTGTTACCTGCAATACTCCTTGTGGCACATTCGTAAAAAATCTAACAGTTACTATTGGCACCAATGTTCCAATGACCAGCGGGTATTTTTCGATTTACCCACAGGAAATTTGTCCCGGCGATCAGGTTTACGTGAATTATGGCGGTTCAACAACACAGTTCATTACATTCGGTGATGGTACTTTTACAACCAACGCATATACCAAATCCTATTCTCAACCGGGTACCTATCCGGTTACTGCTACCTTAACGAATGGATGTGGAAATACCTTCACCTATTTCGACACTGTACGTGTCCGTACTGATATTGGGTTTGGTCCAAATTCAGGAATATCTGTTTACAACAGTTCTCCTGCTTGTATTGGAATGGAAGTTTATTTCAGCGGTCCTTCAAATTATTCAAATGTAGTTTGGAATTACCCTGATGGAACATCCGGTTTTGGTCCATGGGATTCGCAAATGGTAAACGGTGCGTTTTCAACTACACCTGTTTCCGTTCATATCACCAATGGTTGCGGGCGCGATACTACAATTTACACCACTGTTCAAATTGTAACTACTATTCCGGTAACAGAAATTGATTTAACTGTACCGGCTTCCGTTTGTACAGGTTCTGAACTTGGATTTAGTGCTAATGGAGACAATGAACAAGAACAAGGATTTACCTACGCCTGGAATTTCGGAGACGGAACTACGTCCACTCAATTTGGAGGTACACATGTTTATTCTGCAAGCGGTACTTACAATGTATCTTTAACAGTAACAAATGGCTGTGGAAATACAGCAACCCAAACTACTACAGTTACAGCCGGAACCAATATTGCTCCCGATCCAAATACCGGATTGTTTGCAGCGCCGGATGACGGAGCTTGTGTTGGTGACTCTGTTCTTGTTGTTGTTTACCCTGGTTTAAACGGAACCTATTCATGGGATTTTGGTGATGGTTCGAATGAAACTGGATATAGTTTAATTACTGTTTTTGGTCGTCAATATGCCTATAAAAAGCACCGTTACGCAGCTACTGGTTCTTATGACTTAAGCATGACCTATACCAATAGCTGCGGTTTGTCAGTTACGCGTACATTCACTTACAATATTGGTTCAAATATTGAAGCATCAGCCAATGTATTGTTTGATGAAACCCAACAGATCTGCCTTGGAGAACCAATTCCCTTCAGTGCATTGGGAGGATCGCAATATGCCTGGGATTTTGGTGATAACACCGGGGTTCTTGTGACCAACTCAACATTTGTTCCGATATATCATACTTATGATAATCCCGGAAGTTATAATGTTACACTTGTGGTAACTAATGGTTGCGGAAATACCGAAACAGAAACGTTTAATGTATTTGTGCCCGACAACAGAATCAACATTTCTACCAGTACTACCTACAGCCAATGTGGTCAGGATAATGGTATAGCCATTGCGGTTATTGATGGTGGTTTCCCACCTTATGATATCCGCTGGTCGAATGGTGAAACTACGGTTGTTGCCGATTCACTTTCTTCCGGTATATATGTTGTAAATGTAGAAGACAGCAAAGGCTGTTACAATTTTGCTCTTGCCTCTGTAAATGACGCACAGGCTCCAAATGTTGTTGTAAACAACGTGGGTAATGTTACCTGTTATGGAAATAACGATGGATTTATAGATATCAATGTTATTGGAAGCACCGCTCCCTATTCTTACCAATGGAGCAACGGAGCAACCACACAGGATATCGGTGGTTTGGAAGCAGGTCCTTACGAGGTAATCGTTACAGATGCCAACGGTTGCCGTGCAGTTCGTTCTATTACGGTTTCAGAACCTGGTCAGGTTACCGTTTCATTTGTGAAAGAACAAGCATCATGCGGACTAAATAACGGACATATACAGGCAATTGCAAGCGGTACAACCGGACCCTTCACCTATATCTGGAGCTCAGGACAAAGTGGTCCCGGATTGTACAATGTTGGATTAGGAATTTATACTGTAAACGTTATTGACGCTGCAGGTTGTATTACTACTAAGAGCGTTGCAATGAGTGAAGCAAGTTCAGTTCAGGGTCCTACTTTTGGTGGTCCTGCTATACTTGTTGCAGGTGTTTCTCCTTTAAATTGTAACGGTGGTGGTGCGAACATCGATATCGAAGTTGTTCAATCATCCGGTAATCTGAGTTACAACTGGAATACCGGTGCATCAACTCAGGATGTAACCGTTACACAAGTTGGTCAATATAATGTGTTGGTTACAGACCTAACAACAGGATGCAAAGCAATTGAGATTTTTACCATTACACATGCTGCTCCTGACGGTCAAAATATTTGTATGGTAACAGTTGACTCCATTTATTCCTACAACAAAGTGGTTTGGGAAAAGGAAATTTCAACTGAAATCTCCCACTACAATGTTTACCGAGAAAGCTCGCAAAATGGATTGTATTTCCACATCGGAACTGTGCCTTATGATAGCCTGAGCGTGTTTGATGACTATGTTGCCAACCCAATGATCACCAGCTGGAGATACAAGCTTGCTGCAGTTGATTTTTGTGGTGTAGAATCCGATCGTTCTGATTTCCATAAAACCATCCACGTAACACAAAACCTCGGTTTAGGTGGAACTATTAATCTGATTTGGGATCATTATCGTGGATTTGGGTATTCTACCTACAATGTAATCCGTTACACCAATTCAAACGGTTGGGAAACTATTGCCACTGTTTCTTCTGCAAATACTTCCTATACAGACCCAACTCCTCCAAGCGACCCCGGACTTTTCTACATCATAGAGGCGGTTCCTTCAAGTCCTTGCGTTTCTACACGTGCAATTAACAATAACACCACACGATCTAACCGTACACAAAACCCGGTTGCACCACCTGCTTCTGTTGGAGAAATGATCGGTGCTATTGAGGGAATTGCTGTTTATCCTAATCCAAATGATGGAAACTTTACCCTTCAGGCCGATTTTGTTCAGGCTGAAGATGCTGCGGTTGAAATTTGGTCATTGGACGGTAAGGTAATACGTTCCTTTGATGTACAAGGGGTTACGGGACGATATACCACCTCTATTCAGATGCAGGAAGTTCCGCAGGGAATCTACATTCTTCGTATGAGCAGCGCCTCTTCTTCCTTTGTTCGGAAAGTGGTCGTTTATTAAGCTGATAATTACTAATTTCAAACCCTCGGTACCTAAAGTGCCGGGGGTTTTTATTTTTGCACCATCTTGTCAGGAATGTTGTTTAGCAAATTGTTCAGATACATGTTAAAATGGAATTTAATCCTTGCAGGATTATTTTTCGTTTTTAACGGTGGAATGCTGAATGCACAAAATCCTGAAAAGGGGGCTTTGAACATTCGATCGTATTCTCCGCAAGAATACGGAGCGCATGCTCAAAACCTTTGTATTGCTCAAGACAAAAGAGGGGTGATGTATTTCGGAAATAATTCCGGAGTACTTGAATACGATGGTACCTTTTGGAACTTGATCGATATTTCTTCAGGTAAAACGGTTCACGTGCTTGGTGTTGATTCCATCGGCAGAATTTATGTTGGTGCAGATAGCGATCTTGGATATTTGCATCCCAATGCCAATGGAAAACTTCAGTTTGTTTCCTTAAAATCATTTATTCCTCCTGGAGAGTCGAACGAGTTGTCTCGTTTTGTTGGACTGTTTGCTACGCCGGAAGGAATCTATTTTATCGGTAAGGATCGTCTTTTCATTTGGGATGGTGTTGCAATGAAGGTGTTTCACACGGAACCAAATATTCACACTTCGTTTTATGCCGGAGGAAAAATATATGTTTCCCAAAAGGGAAAAGGAATTTCTACGTTCAGCAAAGGTGTATTTACATTAATTGAAGGCACTGAATTCCTTTCCAATTATAACGTATATGATATTTCTGTTTTTAGAGGAAATGTTATCATTACTACATCCGATAGCGGTATTTATTATCTCAGTGGAAATGTTTTGCGTAAAGCAAAAGTGGATGTGAATAATGTATACAACGCAATCAATGTATTCAATGCTTATTTCGCAATTGGATTGTTTGGCGATGGAATGGTTGTGTTGAATAAGGAACTGGAAAAAGAGTACCTGATCGGTTTGTCGAATGGTCTTGAGGAAGGAACTGTAAATGATATTTTTGTTGACCGTGAACAAAATGTATGGCTTGCTCTTGGGCGTGGTCTTGCAAAGATTGAATTGGTTTCTCCGATCTCTCTGCACAATTTTGGTACCGGTTTAAAAGGGACAGTACAGGATGTTGTTCGTTGCAAAGGTGTATTGTACGCTTCAACATCCAACGGTGTATTTTACATTGATCCAAAGAATCCGGGAGAAAAGAATTTTAAACAGGTCCCCTTATCCATCGATTGTTACGGCATGGGAACATTTATCCTCGGCAAGGATACCTTATTGCTGGTTTCTGGTGTAGATGGGGTTTATGAAGTTGATCGCGATCGCAAACCCTTGCGAATTTTTGAAGGTTTTCCATGGACGGTAAAGCAATCAGTTACCTATGCCAATCGAATTATTATTGCAGAAGAAGGATCGCTTGCTTCAATGGTTCGAATGGATGGTCACTGGGAAGCAGAAGGCAGGGTAGAAGGAATTGAAGCTGATGTAACCAATTTTGTAGAGGAAACCAATGGTGATCTCTGGTTGGGTACAACAGATATGGGAGTTATTCGTACCACAACAAAAATATTTAAGGACAAGAAAACGGAAATTCTCTTTTATGATGAATCGTTTGGCTTAACAGATGGGCCGGTTGTAATCACCCAAAATAAAGCAGGTGAATTGTATTTCGGAACAGACAATGGTGTTTGTCGTTTCGATGAAAAAAAACAGCGTTTCTTCCAGGATGAGAAATACAAAGTGCCCACAAAAACCGGTAAATCGGGAATCCACCGTTTGTCGTTTGATGCAAAGGGTCAACTGTGGGTAGCTGTTTTTTATGACGAAGGAAAGTCATACGATATCATGTATTACCGAAATAATTCATGGTACAAAACGCCATTTTTACGCTATAACAGCGAAATTTTTCATTGTATTTACCATGAACCAAAAGGCATTACCTGGCTTGGTTCGGCAGCAGGATTATTGCGTTATGATCAGGAATTTCTCAAGGATTATCAAACACCGTATCATGTAGGGATCCGCAGGGTGTTATCCGGAAATAATCCAATTTTTGAAGGAGCGTTTTTTGACCGTGATTCTGTTCTACTCGATTTACAACCCGAAGATGCTGATGTTACGCTGACCTTTTCGCAAAATAACCTGACGTTTGAATTTTCTGCATTGACCTATTTTGATGAGTTGGGCACAGAATATTCCTACATGCTTGAGGGGCAAACAGAAGATTGGAGCAAATGGTCGACAAACCCGCGTGCAATTTTTACCAATATCCCCGAAGGTTCTTACACGTTTAAGGTAAAAGCCCGAAATATTTACGATATCGAAAGTCCTGTTTCCGAATTCCGCTTTGTGATTTTACCACCTTGGTACCGTACACTTTGGGCCTATATCGGTTATGCGATTTTATTTATTGCATTTGTATGGGGAGCAATTTCTGTTTCTACCCGAAGCCTGCGGAATATCATTGAAGAAAGAACAGCAGAGATCACACTTCAGAAGGAAGAAATTGAAAAGCAAAAGGAAATTGTAGAAGAAAAGAATAAGGATATTCTTGATAGTATCAAGTACGCAAAACGAATTCAGGATGCTATTCTTCCGGAAGAAGAAACGATGCGTGAAGTAATGGGCAAAGATCTGTTTGTTCTTTTCCAACCAAAAGATATTGTATCGGGAGATTTTTACTGGATGCGCGTTAAAGGACCAAAAGTTCTTTTTGCAGCGGTTGACTGTACGGGTCATGGTGTACCCGGTGCATTTGTTTCTATTGTCGGAAACAATGGATTGAACCGTGCTGTAAATGAGTTTAACCTAACCCAGCCTGCAGCAATTCTTGATAACCTCACCGCCTCTGTAGAAGATAGTTTCCGTCAGCAAGGTCATTCGGATGTGCGCGATGGAATGGATATTTCATTGTGCAGTCTCGAAATGACCGGCTTTAATGAAGCGCTGCTGGAGTGGGCCGGTGCAAACAACCCGCTTTGGATCATTAGGAAAGATAATCCTACTGCAGTGGAGGAATACAAGGCCGACAAACAGCCTATTGGAAAGTTTGAAAACCGTAAACCGTTTACCAACCAACAGTTCGAACTGAAAAAAGGAGATACGATTTATGTATTTACTGATGGTTATGCCGATCAATTTGGCGGACCTGCAGGTAAGAAATTCAAGTATTCGCAAATGAAGGAGTTTATCCTTTCCATTCAGGAAATGGATATGATTGCACAACGTAATTTATTACTTGAGCGATTTGCCCAATGGAAGAGTGAGCTTGAACAGATCGATGACGTTTGTGTAATTGGAGTCCGGATTTAATTGTTTCGATTATTTATTTCCATCAATAAAAAATCCCCGCTTTGCGGGGATTTTGGTTTGACTTTGGATTAAAAGTCTCTTGTTTTAATCTTTACAACACAACCTCCGGGAGGTCTTTTTGTTCCGCCCATACGTTGGTTAATTAAAACGGTTAGTTGCCTGATCAGTTCCCTTTCCTCACGAAGAATTTCTCCCTCTGTTTTTACTGTTGTAATTAGGCTTACATCAGTTGCTTTACCATCAAGAAACACAAATGAAACGCCTTCGTTAACATCAATGTTTGGCTTTAATTCTTTTCCCTTATAAGAGATAGGGTCTCCGCCTTTGTCGGGTACAATTAGTGCAGATTTTCTATCCTCACTAATTTCAATTACAATTCCTGTAGATTCCATAGTTCTGATTTTTTTAGTTGGCTCAATTTAATAAAAGAAACTATATTTAATGATATGTTTTGGAGCTACAGACATCGAATTTTTCCATCCGGCATGACAAAACCCTTCATATTTCAGTCAGTTTTTGTCGTGTTGCTCATGTTTGAGGTCCGTGCTGAAAGTCCCCGGAAGAGTTATGATGTTTTGTTGAATTTGGTAGAAGTATCCTGGAAGTATACCCAAACCAATCCGGATACAGCGATTATTTTATCCTTACAGGGGATTGAAATTTCGAAACGACAAGGGCATTTGCAATTGGAATCACGTTTCCTCAGTAATATGGCCGAGGCTCATCGTACCAAAGGAAATTATTCAATGGCCATTGAGTTGCTGCTGGAATCGATTAGCATCTACGAGAAAATAAGCGATGCACCCGGACAAGCGTCTACTTTGAATAGGATGGGAGCGGTCTACCTTGAGATGGGGCAAATAGATACCGCAATCGATTATTTTATGCGTGCGCTGGTGAAATATGAAAGTTTAAGGGACTTGGTTGGCTCCTCACGTTCGCTGAATAATCTTGGTGCTTGTTATTTTTATGAAGGTGATTTCCGGAAAGCAATCGACTTTTTTTCAAGATCTCTTGATGTTGAACTCCTCAACAACAATAAAAACGGGGTTTGTGACAGCTATGTAAATATCGGATCTGCATTGTTTGGACTTGATGAATTTTCTCAGGCCGAGAGTTATTTTATGAAAGCGTTAAAGTTGGCGGAGGAGTTAAAAGATTCTTCCACCATTGGAAGTCTTTACAATAATATGGCGACGCTTAAAATGGAGCAGGGGGATTATAAAAATGCAATTTCATATTTCCATAATGCACTTGATCTTGCCTACAAATCCGATAACAACGAAAATATCCGTCAGTTTTTGCTGAACATTGCAAACGCTTATGAAAAGAGTGGGGAATACCGTTTGGCGTTTGAAAATCTTCGGGTTTATATCGGTTTTCGCGATTCTACTTTGAATGAACAAAATCAGCATGCCATTGCTGAAATGACTACCAAGTACAAGTCCGAACAAAAAGAAAAAGAGAATCAACTTTTAAAGAAGAATGGTCAGATCAAAGATCTTGAACTGGATAAACAGAAGGCTATTCTCTATGGTGTGTCAGCGGCTCTGTTGTTGATGGCAGTGCTTGGGTTGCTCATTTGGAGGCAATACCGTCAGAAAATAAAAGCAAATACCATTTTGCAGGAACAACGTGATACCATTGCGGCACAAAAAAAGGATCTTACAGATAGTATCGTTTATGCCCGGCATTTGCAGGATGCCATCTTACCTGAAACCAATCGGCTTTCCCATTTCTTCACCGAGCATTTTCTGATTTATCTTCCAAAGGATATTGTTAGCGGTGATTTTTTCTGGCTAATGGAGACTGAGGAAGATCTTTATCTCGCAGTTGCCGATTGTACCGGACATGGTGTTCCCGGTGCCATGGTGAGCATGGTTTGCCACAATGCATTGAATCGTAGTGTGAGTGAATTCGGAATAAAAGAAACAAATAGGATTCTCGATAAATGTGCCGAATTGATTGAGCAAACGTTTTCTGCCAATCGTCAAAGCATGAAAGATGGAATGGATATTTCCCTTATGCGACTAACAAAAGAGCCCGGTAAAATTCAGTGGTCAGGTGCAAATAATCCGTTTTGGATTATTCGGAAAGGTGAAGTAGAGGTGGAGAGTTTAAAACCAAACCCTCAACCGATCGGATCTTTCTTTGGACGGTCGCCCTTTCATGCGCACGAATGTTTACTTAACACAGGCGATTGTATCTATTTGTTTACCGATGGAATTGTGGACCAATTTGGTGGACCGAACGGTAAAAAATTAAAAGCTGTCGGGTTAAAAAAAATACTGCTACAATTCCATCATCTCCCGCATGAGGAACAACGGCTTCAGGTAATGTCTGCTTTCGAAAACTGGAAAGGTGATGTTGAACAAATCGATGATGTTTGTCTGGTTGGTATCAGAGTGTAAATACGATTAAACAGAAACATTCAACGAGGGCATCCAGGCTCCTTTTTTGCGGAGTGCTTCTTCCACATAACTAAATGTTGATAGTATATCCGGTCTTCCATTAACTACGGCCACATCGTGCTCAAAATGTGCCGATGGTTTATTATCTGCAGTGGTAATCGTCCAGCCGTCGGATGATTGTTTGATGTTTCGGGTTCCCATATTGATCATGGGCTCGATCGCAATTACCAATCCGTCATAGATCTTTGGTCCGTAGCCTTTACGGCCGTAATTCGGTACTTGTGGATCTTCATGCAGTTCTGTGCCCAATCCATGTCCTACCAGCTCCCGTACTACTCCAAATCCATTTTTTTCGGCATGGTGCTGTATGGCTGCGCTGATATCGCCAATTCTGTTACCGGCCAGTGCTTTGTCTATCCCAAAATAAAGGCATTCGAAGGTTACCTGTAAAAGTTTTTTTGCTTCCGGTTTTATTTCCCCAATCGCGAACGTGTAGGCATGATCGCCGTGAAAACCATTTAAAATTGCACCACAGTCAACCGAAACAATATCTCCTTCATGAAATGCTTTGCTGGTGGGGATTCCGTGTACAACCGTTTGGTTTACGGAAACACAGAGGGTGTTGGGATAATCGTGATAACCCAGAAAGGAAGGGGTACCGCCATTGTCGCGAATTACCGTTTCTGCAATTTTATCAATCTGCAGCGGTGTTATTCCCGGACCAATTATTTCGGCGATTGCACCAAGTGTTTTTGAAACCAACTGGGCGCTCTTACGCATTAGTTCGATCTCGTCGGCTGTTTTGTAATAGATTCCGTTACCCATGGGTGCAAAAATGCCAATAATTCATGAATTGTGGAAACGAAACAATCGGGGACGTATTTCTGTTTAAATTGCGGATCAAAAAATTACTGGTGGCTCAATGAAAATAGGAATTGTGTGTTACCCCACGTTCGGTGGATCTGGAGTTGTGGCAACGGAATTGGGAATGGCTCTGGCTGCCAGTGGTCACCAGGTGCATTTTATTACCTACGATCTACCCGTAAGGCTGGAAAAAACCCTTGAAAATGTTTTTTACCACGAAGTCCGGGTGAGTGATTATCCTTTGTTCGATTATCAACCCTACGAACTGGTTCTTACAAGTAAGCTGGTGGATGTGGTGAAATACGAGAAACTTGATCTGCTGCATGTACACTATGCAATTCCTCATGCAAGTGCTGCTTATATGGCGCGACAAATTCTTCGCTCGCAGGGCATCAACATTCCCTACATCACCACACTTCATGGAACAGACATCACCCTTTTGGGAAAGGATGAATCGTTTGAGCCTGTAATTACTTTTGCCATTAACGAAAGCGATGCTGTAACAGCTGTATCGGAAAGTTTGCGTCAGGACACACTAAAATTTTTTCGTGTAAAAAGAGATATTAAGGTAATACCCAACTTTATTTGTGAGGAAGAATATAATGTGCCTGTCCTCGAAAATCTGAAACGGTCTTATGCTCCCAATGGTGAGTTTATCCTCACACATATTTCAAATTTCAGACCAGTGAAACGGGTGGATGACGTTGTTCGGGTTTTTGAGCTGGTTCGTAAGAAACTTCCTTCCAAACTATTGCTGGTGGGAGATGGTCCGGAGCGCTCACATGTAGAAAAAATGTGCAGGGAATCAGGACTTGGTACTGATGTGATTTTCGTTGGAAAGATGAAGCAAACAACCGATATTCTGCGCTTGTCTGATTTGTTTTTGCTAACCTCCGAAACCGAAAGTTTTGGACTAGCAGCGCTCGAAGCATTTGCTGCAGGTGTTCCGGTAATTAGTTCAAATACCGGGGGAATTCCGGAAGTGAATATAGACGGGTATTCGGGTTATCTGAGTGGAGTAGGTGATGTGGCAAAAATGGCAACAGATGCTATTTCCATTTTGTCGGATGTAGAACGTTACACTCAATTTAAAGAGAATGCAAAAGAAGTTGCGCGGAAATTCGATTTGAAAAAGGTATTGCCACTGTATATCGATCTGTACCGATCTGTGCTTTAATTATTCTTTTGGAACGCCTGTTTCAGTACTCCATTGTGTTTCTGAAATAGGTGAACCATCCTTGAAATAAGAATTTCCTGTACGGTTGATAATCATAAGGTATTCTGATGTTTGATTACCCTTGCGAACAATGCGCTGAACAGTTACTTCCATCGGTTTTCCGCTCGGATCATTCCGCTGGAAACTTTGTTCTTTCACCAATACCCCTGTAGTATTTGCACGAGGATCGTTTGTACGGTATTGCTGCGACTGTAACTGATCCTGATTGCGTTGACGATTGTTATCGGAGGTCTTGGCATTCTGATCGGTTTGTTCGTTATACCCTTGTTTTTTCGCTTCGAGTTCCTGATGATTTTTATCCTTCATCTTGTCAAGATCAGAAAACTGTCCCTCCTGGCGGTTTGTTTGCGCTACAAGACTGTCTTTTTTGTTTTGAAGACGATCATCAGTGTTGCCGGATAAGTTACTTTCTTTAACGTATCTTTCTTCTTTTACAGTGGCAACTGTTTTTTCGTTTTCCTGGCGAACAACATCGCGGCCTGCCATTTGGTCTTCCAGTTTGAACTGATCCTGGGTAAGTTGTTCTGAACGATCTATACGCTTTGCATCCGTATTTCCTTCAAGTTCACTTTCTTTTATATAGCGCTCTTCCTTGAACTCAGCAAGATTATTTGCATTTCTGTTTCGAACAGTTTCGTCCTTAACAGCCATTTGATCTTGTAGTGAGAAATTGTCCTGACGTAATTGTTCTGCTTTCTCCTGTCTTTTTTTATCGGTGTTACCTTCCAATTGAGATTCCTTGTTGTAACGTTCTTCCTTGAATTCGGCCAGGTTGTTTGCGTTTTGGGTGCGAATGGTTTCATCTTTTTCAGCCATCTGGTCTTGCAGTTGGAAATTATCCTGACGAAGTTTTTCGGCAGTTTCCTGACGCTTTTCGTTAGTGTTGCCTTCAAGTTCAGATTCCTTTACATACCGTTCTTCCTTAGTGGTTGAAATTGTACGTTCGTTTTCCTGACGCACTACATCCGTTTTTGCAAGCTGATCCTGCAACTGATAATTGTTTTGTGTAAGCTCTTCCGATTTATTGATCCGCTTAATATCAGTATTGCCTTCCATTTTAGATTCGTCCTCGTAACGATCTTCCTTGAAATGAGCAATGCTGTCTTCATTTTTAATTCGTACCACATCTTTTTCCGCCATCTGATCCTGTAAGCGGAAATTATCCTGTGTAAGTTGTTCGCTGCGCGCCTGACGTTTTTCGTTGGTGTTACCTTCCAATTCACTTTCCTTCACATAGCGCTCTTCTTTCAATTCAGCAATTTCATTTGCTTTAACGGTCCGAACTGTTTCGTCCTTCTCCGCCAACTGATCCTGCAATTTGAATTGATCCTGTGTTAGCTGTTCAGAACGCTCCTGACGCTTTTCGTTGGTGTTACCTTCTAATTGAGATTCCTTGTTGTAACGTTCTTCCTTGAATTCGGCCAGGTTATTTGCGTTTTGAGTGCGAATAGTTTCATCTTTTTCAGCCATTTGGTCTTGTAGCTGGAAATTATCCTGACGAAGTTTTTCGGCAGTTTCCTGTCGTTTTTCATTGGTGTTGCCTTCGAGTTCCGCTTCTTTGTTATAGCGATTCTCCTTGGTTTCAGCTGTCGTTTTAATATTCTCCTGTCGCACAGCATCTGTTCCAACTTCGGCATAGACGAAATCAGTTTTGATCTGTTCCATCTCTTTGCTCTTATCCAGTAATCGCTCATCTGTGTTTCCACTGAGCTCACTGTTTTTCTCTTCGCGGTTCTCTTTTAAGTTCTGATAACTTGCAATATTATCCTGTAAATTCCGCTCTCCGTTAGTTGCAAACTCATCGTATTTTTCTTTCATCTTGACAAACTCTTCCGCGTTTTCTTCAAGACGTTCGCTTTGTTTGTCGCCAGATTTACGTTGCAATTCTTCCGTAAGAAGTTTAGTACTATCTGTAAGTTTATGGCGATCTTCTTCCTTCTCACGCGAAGCCTGAGCAATCATTTCCTGTGCGGCCTTGATATCAATGTTGATTGGCGTTCCGTAGTTTTTCTCTATAATAACTTTTGTGTTATTGGTATTGCCAACCACCGGACCGGGATTGGTATTACCACCGGAATTTGTTGTTTTTAATAAATCATCAATTTCCTTGATCCGCTTTTTCGGATAGTCAACAGTAGGTTGAATTTCAGAAGCCTTTACATACAACTCGCGGGCAGAGCTGTAATCCTTTGTATTGAACTTTGTGTTCGCTTCGGCAATAACTTTGTTATAGTCGCTTGCACCGGATGAAAGCTTGCGTTTTGCATCAATTTTGGCAAGTTGGTCTTTTGGATATTGCTCATTTGGCATAAGCTTCAAAGCACGGTTGTAAAGACCTTCTGCGTCATCGAGTTTTCCGGAATTAAAATTCTCGTCTGCTGCATTTATCAAGGCAGTGTATTGTTGTTTGAGGAAATCTCCCCGCTCTTTTAATTCCTTTCTGGCCTTTTCCAGCATTTTGGTCGCTTCGCTATCGTTGGGGACATGACCAAGTGCATTTTCGAAATGAACAATTGCTTTATCAAAAGTTCCGGAGTTGTACGACTCCATTCCCTTGTTCATTTCTGCTTTGTATTTTTCTTTGGCAGAAGCCAGCGCATCTTTTTCAGCTTTTAAACGACGTGCTTCTTCAATTTTTTCTTTCGGATAACTTTCATCAGGGAAAACAGTCAGCGCTTCGGTGTACGATGCAATCGATTTATCAAAATCGCTCTTATTGAGTTCTCCGTCGGCACGCTTAACAATTGTTTCGTATTTCTTTCTCTTTTCCGCATTCGAAGCATCAGCCTGAATGCGTTTGTTGATCTCATCAATCCGGTTCTTTGGATGCTGGTCGTTGGGACGGATTTTCAGTGCCCGCTCGTAATATCCTTTTGCATCTGAAAGATTTCCTGCGTCAAAATCTTTGTCGGCCTGCGCAATGATAAGATCGTATTGCTTCCGGATATTGGCTTCAGCAAGTTCTTTCATGCGAGCATTGGCCTTGTCAATCTGCTCCTGCGGGTAGGTTTCGTCCGATTTAATTCCTGCGGCTTCTGCGTATACTTTTTTACACTCTTCATAGCGCTCTGCATTGAAGAGATCATCGGCTTCCTTAATTTTTGCGAGGTATTTCTGACGCTGTTCTTCCAGTTTTGCGGCATTGGCTGTATTGGCTGCTTCTTCAGCTTTTTTTGCCTTTGCCTTTACAATTTGATCTGAAGGATATTTCTCGCTTGGTTTTTTACCTTTTGCGGATGTATACAAGTCGATGGACTGATCCCATTGTTTGGCATTAAAGGCTTCATCTGCACGTATGATGATTTCCTTGTATTCCGCATCAATTTTGGCTTGTTCATCTTTTTGACGCAGTTCCTCCTTCTTCTTGTTGATCAGATCAATCTGTGCTTTTGGATAAGCTTCATCTTTCTTGATGGCCAAAGCTTCGTTATAGAAATTGATTGCCTCATCCAACTGATTTCCTTTAAAGGCCTGATCTGCTTCTTTAATTTTTGCAGCGTATTCCTTTTCAAGGCGAACTTTATCTGCTTCTCTGTCTTTCTGTTCCTGAATCTTTTGTTTTGCCTTTTCAATTTGCTGACCGGGATACAATTCGTCAGGAATGATTTTGGCAGCAGCTTCGTATAGTGGAATGGAAGCTTGCCAGTTGGAAGTATTGAAGGCATCGTCTGCTTTTTTCAAGGCTTCATTGTAGGAAGACCGTTTAGCATCAAGTGCATTTTTTTCATCGAGTTTCTTTTGCGATTCGATGGATCTGTCCTTAGGGTATTGCTCATTCTTTAGAACATTTGCAGCGCGGTCATAATAACCTTTTGCATCAGCATAATTTCCGGCATTGAATTCCTTGTCAGCAAACTTTACTAGGTCATCATACATTCTCCGTTTATCCTGTTCCTTTGAATCTTTATCTCTTTTGGCTTTTTCCAGTTGATCCTGTGCATTTTTATCACCGGGCTGGTAATTGAGTGCTTCTTCGTATTTCTGAATAGCCTGGTCGAATTTCCCTTCGGTCTGGAATTTCACACCTTCATCCATTGCGGCCTTGTACTTAGCCTTTTTCTCGGCTTCGCTGGCTGCATTGGCTTCTTTTTCGGCTTTACGTTGTTTGGCTATTGCTATTTGTTCTCCGGGACGACGTTCGGTTGGTTTAACTCCGGATGCTTTTGTATAATTCTCAATCGCTTTATCAAAATTACCGGCATCCAAATCTGCGTCGGCCTTTGCCATAAAGTCGTTGTATTCTTTATCTTTTGCAGCAGCAGCTTCGGCATCCGATTTTTTCTGTTTGCAAAGCGTAACTTGTTCGGTCGGATATTTTTCTCCGGGTTTAATTGCAAGTGCAGAGTTGTAGGCACTTATTGCTTTATCCCATTCACCATTACGATAGGCATCATCTCCCTGGGCAAGAAAATCTTTGTATTGCGTTTCTTTTTCTGCTTTCGATTTATTGGCTAGTTCTTCGTCGGATTTAGCTTTACGGGCTGCATCCAGTTTTGATTGGTATTCCGGTTTCGGATCCAGGCCAATGGCTTCTTCATAATGCGAAATGGCATTATCGTATTGTTTTTTGGTTAGTTCGTTATCACCTTTTGCCACAAGATCTTTTGCTTTGTTGATCCGTGCCTGTTTGTCCATTTCATCGGCCTTTTTTTGTCGGGCCAGATCAATCATTTCCTGTGGTTTGCTTTCAGTCGGTTTTACTTTTTTAGCGGCTTCGTACGAGGTAATGGCTTTGTCGTATTGGTTGGCAGCGAGATCAACATCGCCTTGCTTCATCAGATCATTGTATTGCTTATCTAAAGCTGCATTTTTTTCGGCATCGACTTCTTCCTGCTTTTTTTGCTTCGCCAGATCAATCATTTCCTGTGGTTTGCTTTCCGCAGGTTTAACTTTTTTGGCGGCTTCATAGGAGGTAATGGCTTTGTCCCATTGCTTCGCATTAAAATCCGTTTCTCCTTGCTTCATCAGATCGGTATACTGCTTTTCCTGTGCAGCATTTTTTTCGGCATCGGCTTTTTTCTTAATGGCTATTGCAATCTGATCAGTGGGATATTTTTCACCCGGCTTTATTTTTAATGCTTCATTGTAAGAGGCAATTGCCTTATCGTATTCAGAATTTCCAAGTTCAGCGTCGCCCTTGGTGATGAATTCCTGATACTTTGCTTCCTGTGCCTGTTTCGCTTTATCTGCCGCCTCTGCATCTGTTTTTGCTTTACGGGCAGCGTCGAGTTTGGATTTGTATTCAGGAAGAGGATCCAATCCTACTGCTTCTTCATAAAAGCCAATTGCCCCGTCGTAATTCTTTTTGGGCATCTCAGCATCTCCTTTTGTTACCAGATCTTTTGCTTTTTTCGAATTGGCTTCCTTATCAGCCAGCTCTTGCTTTTTCTTTCTGGCCAGCTCAATCATTTCATCCGGTTTACTTTCTGCCGGTTTCACTTTTTTAGCGGCTTCAAAAGAGGTAATCGCTTTATCATATTGATTTGCGGCAAGGTCTGTTTCCCCTTGTTTCATGAAATCATTATACTGCTTATCAAGTGCAGCATTTTTTTCCTTGTCTTGTTCTTCCTGCTTTTTTTGTTTGGCGAGATCGATCATTTCCTGTGGTTTGCTTTCCGCCGGTTTTACCTTTTTGGCGGCTTCATAGGAAGTAATTGCCTTGTCCCACTGCTTTGCATTGAAATCCGTTTCTCCCTGTTTCATCAGGTCGTTGTACTGCTTTTCTATGGTTGCATTTTTTTCAGCGTCGGCCTTTTTTTGTTTGGCAAGCACTAGCTGATCGGCAGGATATTTTTCGGAGGGTTTTAATGCTTGCGCCTTCGAATAATTATCGATGGCCTTATCCCAATTTGAAGCAGTGAAGTCCTTATCGGCTTCGGTAATCAGATCATTGTATTGTTTGTTTGCTGCATCCAAAGCCGCTTTATCCGATTTGGCTTTGTCGAGTTTCGTTTGAACGGCAGGATCCTGTTTAATCTTAAGCGCTTCGGAATAATTCAGAATGGCATCGTCTAGTTTTTTTGAAGTATTGGCATCATCACCTTTTTTAACATAGGCAAGGAATTCCTGATCTTTTTTTCCGGCTTCAGCCTTTTTTGCTGTGGCCTTTGCAATCAGATCCTTTGGCTCCTGTTCTGCAGGTTTTATTTTTTGGGCATCGGTATATTTGGCAATGGCCAGATCGTATTTTCCTTCATCAAATAGTTTATTCCCTTCTGTAATGGCCGCAGAATAATTTTTCTCCTTCTCCATTTCCGCCGCAATCAACTTATCTATTTCAGTTATTTTTTGCGGAGGAAGTGGTTCCGATGGCTTTAGTTTTCCTGCTTCAGTGTAAAGAGTTTTTGCTGTGGCGTAATCCTTACTCTTAAATGCCTGATCTGCGGCTGTAATTTTTTCCTGGTATTGTTTGTCGACACCCTTTGCTTTTTCAGTATCTTCCTGTTTCTTCTTTACATCCTCCAGTTTTTTCTCAACCGCCGGATCTTTTTTTACAGTTAATGCTTCAGTGTATTTTGCAATTGCTGTTACAAAATCACTCTTTCCTGTTGCTGCATCTCCTTCCTGCACAAGTTTTGCAAATTTTGCATCTGCTTCCTTGTTCCCTTTATCCTTCTCTTCAATTTTCTTAAGGATTTTTGCCTGCTCACTATTATAGGCTTCAACCGTTTTAAAATCCCAATCTACATCCTGCGCTTTTTTGTCGTAATGAATAATCCCAGTAGTTTTATTTTCAAGGGGGGAATAGTCAATGTCAGGTAATTTGGGAACCATCGACATATCCAAAGGGAAATTATAGCCTTCTTCAGGAATATGCGCAGGGGGAATTCCAGTTAAATCAACTTCAATAAATCGGGTTTGATAACCGGGCGCGGAAAATGTTATTTTGTATTTCTGATCAAGCTTGATCGGGTTTAATTTGAATTTACCATTCGATCCGGTGGTTTTGGTTTCAACCGTGCTGCCGCTCGATTCAACCGTAACAGTTACGTTGGCCATTGGTTTGCCGGTAAGCTTGTCTGTTACCCTCGGATTTTCGAAATAGGCAAGGGGTTTCTCCTGTGCATGGAGATGCAATGCCGTTCCAAGCAACAAAAAGAAAACAAGAAAAAGCCGGTTCCTCATCAACGCGTTTATCATTCGGTACACTCAAGCCTTAAAGTGGTTGAAGGCTATCTTACAAATATCGTGAAAATTGCTTTAGATTCGTGGAAAACATAGAGATATAACGGACCCTATGCAATTGAGTTACTGGGAAAAGGAGCGTTTTTTTGAACAGGTCGATGCCTGTGTGATCGGCAGCGGAATTGTAGGCCTTTCAACGGCTATTGAATTAAAAAGGCAACGTCCTGACTGGAAGGTGATTATATTGGAAAGAGGTTTCCTTCCCTACGGGGCAAGTACGCGCAATGCAGGCTTTGCTTGTTTTGGAAGTGTTAGCGAATTGATGGATGACTTCGGAAGAATGGGGGAGTCCCAAACAATTGCATTAGTGGAACGAAGATGGCGGGGATTGTTGAATCTTAGGCAGTTACTCGGCGATCAGTCGATCGGATTGGAAAACTTCGGTGGCTATGAATTGTTTGATGATGCGGAGCGTTATGAGTTGGCAGCCGATACAATTGAAAAGTTTAATGCTCTACTGGAAGCAATTATTGGAAAGCAGGTTTACGCTACCAATCCCTCGGCAGTGGATCATTTCGGCTTTAATGGATTTATCGGGACGATAAAAAATCAATTTGAATCCCAGATAAATACGGGGGAAATGATGCATGCATTGCTAAAATTGGCAAGGAAAGAAGGTGTTATCATTCTGAACGGAATTGGCGTAGATCAGGTAGAAGGCAAATGCATTGTTACCACTGCGGGTTTTTCATTTGAAGCCAACGCGGTTATTGTTACCACAAATGGGTTTGCAAAACAACTATTGCCTCAATTGGATGTTGAACCCGCAAGAGCTCAGGTTTTGGTTACAGAACCTATTCCCGGATTAAAATTTAAAGGGACTTTCCACTTTGATGAGGGTTATTACTATTTCAGAAATATAGGCACCCGCATCCTGCTTGGCGGTGGAAGAAATTTAGATTTTGCGGGTGAAAACAGCACTAATATGATCCAGACTCCAATCATTCAGGATCGATTGGAGCAAATGCTGTTCGAGCGTATAGTTCCCTATGCAAAACCAAAAATAGAAATGCGCTGGAGCGGTGTAATGGGAGTGGGAGAAACCAGGGGCCCGTTGGTGCAAAAGCTAAATGAACATTTGTATTGTGCCGTACGCATGGGGGGAATGGGTGTGGCTATTGGTTCATTGGTGGGAAAAGAAGTGGCAGCTTTGGTAGTGGAAAATTAAACCAATGCACGAATTGCAAGATAATTTCCAAGATCAAATAATGCAGATAATGCTATGATCACCCAATAACCGTATGTGCCCAATTGAATGGGGGATGAGTTTCTGTTTTTGATCAGGAGAAGGATGGCCATAAAACCGCTTGCCCAATAGGAGTAACTCATTAAGCGATTCTCAGTATAAAAACGTGCTGCAATCAAAAAGAAAAAAGTAGCAAAAAACAACATTAAAAAAACCAGCCATATTTTGTTGGTGCTTTGTTCGGCCGATTTGAAATTTTGCAGGTAATCCAGGCTATGTGCGATTAGAGAAAAACCGAAAAATACAAGTGAGAGCATACCGAAAATTACTGTTGAAGATGAGATATCATTCAAGTCGAGCCATGTGCTGATTGCAAGGGAACAACAGAGGCTTAGCAGGGCCATTTTTGGGATGGGTTTTTCTGAAAAAAAGAAAAAATACGCTGCAAGGGCTGTCAGAAAAAAATTATCAATGTGAAGAGGAGGAATAAATTTCCCGGGTTGTCCAAACAAATTGGCTATTCCAAACACACACCAGGTGAGCAGTGCAATACTAAAGATTCTGAATTCCGTTCTCACTAAAATCCCCAGGAGAAATTACCAATGTAAACACTGTTGAGCGAGTCCATTTTTTCTTCTTTAACGAAGTGGTCGTTTAATTCAACCACCGTGATGGGTTCATAATGGTTGGTTCTCCATTCGTGAAAAATAGCAACCGTTCCAACTACACCATCTACATAGCGAATGATCAGATCGTACATTCCTTCGGGAGTAGTTCGCATCTCGAGTAATTCGCCGGCATAATCGTTGGTGACTTTATACACACCTTCAACGCGTGCAATGGAAAGCAAGCGGAATTCGGGAGAGTAAACCCCAGGTCGTACTTCAACCAGAAATCCATCCTGCCAATTCGCGTTGCCGTGATTCATAAAAACACGAAAAAGTTCATGACTGCAGGGCGCACGTTTATTGGTGTCAAGCGGTGAATAACCTTCCAATTCACATAAACCCAGTCTGGCCATGATTTGTGGAATCACCGTATCCTGGTAAGGTGGATAAGAAAGATCGATTAGGATTTTTTCACTGATAAAATCGCTGACTTCAACAGGATTTGCTTTTTTCTTTTCAGATGAACAGGAAAAAAGGATAACACTGATCAGTGAAAACGTTAGGAGTTGTCGCATGCTGCAAAAATAGTGTTCAGAAATGGATCTGGAAACCTATTTGTGCCGAGGTAAATGATTTTAAATGCTCAGCTTTTACTCCCTCACTGACCAATGGCAATAAGGATTGACGGTGTTCTAGTCCTGCACTAATAGAGAATTGATCAGAAATTAAGATCCAGATTCCTGCCATCGCATCGGCATTTACCGACATCTTTTCTTCTGTGGAATATCCGATATCGGGGTTATCCAGACTGGAATAATAATTGGATTTTGGTGTAAATCTTGAAGAGAATCCGAGACCGAAATAAGGCATTATCCTGCCATTATCGGGTGCAATCCGGCCTATTAAATGAATCGGAATTTCGACGATACTTTGGTTGTGGAAGGGATACGAGGGGGTGTTTGTGTTAAGCCGGTTGAAACTGTAATAATCTACACCGGATTGAATAGTGAGTACATCCGTAATATGCGTACCGATTCTAAATCCCGGGGAAAAACTTGTTCGGGTGGCATTGAGATTCCCATCATTAAATCCGGCAAGGCCATATCTACCCACTAATCCAAAATGTACATTTCCGCTACTGTGTTTGGCTGCATCACAAAAACAACCTTGAGCTTTCACATCCATTCGGACCGATAAAAAGAGCAGGAAAATCACAAAATACTTCATGTAGCTAAAACGGAAAAATTCGGGTTTCGTTACATGTTTGTCGTTCCACTAGTGGCTAAAAACCCAGGGAAAACAACCGGACAAATAAAATAACTAACATCGTAGTTATTTTAGTAATCAGCTTTTTAAGCTTGTTAATGGAATATTTCTGAGCTTCCGGAATAAGCAGAGGAAAAAGCTTCCTCATTGATACCGGAATTCATTCCAATCTCTTTAAAATAGCTGAGAAGGTTTTCCATGGGCATGTTGCCGGTTAGTTCATCTTTCGCCATTGGACAGCCTCCGTAACCCTTAATTGCTCCATCAAATCTTCTGCATCCTGCCTTCCATGCAGCATCTATTTTTTCTTTCCATGTTCCAGGGGTAGTGTGTAAATGGGCTCCAAATTCAACCTTGGGAAGAGCAGGAATTAGAGAACGGAAGAGGTAATCAATGTTATCTGGAGCAGAAATCCCAATGGTATCTGATAACGCCAGAATTTTCACGCCGACTTCTTCATTCAGTTTACGGCACCAGTCAATCGCAATATCGCTGTTCCAAACATCTCCGTACGGATTTCCGAATGCCATGGAAATATAAACGACCAGTTCTTTGTTGTGTTTTATACAGAGATTCTGAATTTCCTTGACGCGTTCGAGCGATTCTGCAATTCCGGAATTGGTGTTTCGCTGCTGAAAGGTTTCTGAAATGGAAAATGGAAATCCTAAATAACTTATCACAGCATGTTTGCATGCATCTTCCGCACCTCTTACGTTGGCCACGATAGCTAGTAATTTAGAGCTTGTGGAAGCAAGATCCAAACCTGCCAATACTTCCTCTGTATCCGCCATTTGAGGAATGGCTTTTGGACTAACAAAACTTCCGAAATCTACAGTATCAAATCCGCACCGCAGTATTTGATTGATGTAGTGAATTTTCTTTTCCGTAGGGACAAATTCCTTTAGCCCTTGCATTGCGTCGCGCGGACATTCGATCAATTTTACCTGACTGTTCATGCTTTGTTGTTTTGCAGCAATGATTTGTTTATCCGTTTTACGAGAGACGGTCCTTCGTAAATAAATCCTGTATAAAGTTGTATCAGACTAGCGCCTGCATTGAGTTTTTCAATTGCATCTTCAGGCGAATGTATTCCACCAACTCCAATGATTGGAAATGACTTATTTGATTTTTCAGATAAGTAACGGATGACTTCTGTAGATCTGTTTTTTACCGGCTTCCCGCTTAAACCTCCGGCACCAATATTTTCTGTTTTTTGTACCGGTGTCTTTAACCCTTCTCGTGAAATAGTAGTGTTAGTTGCGATAACCCCTGCAATTTTAGTTTCTGCAACGATCTCTATGATATCATCAAGTTGTTCATTGGTTAAATCCGGTGCAATTTTCAGCAAAATTGGTTTTGGTTTATTCTTTTTCAGATTCTGATCCATTAAGCCGCCGAGTAGTTTTTTCAATGGTTCTTTCTCCTGAAGTTCGCGGAGATTTGGCGTATTGGGTGAGCTGACGTTTACCACAAAATAATCGACGTGATTAAATAAAGCTTCGAAGCAAATGGCGTAATCTTTATCGGCGTCTTCATTTGGGGTGATTTTATTCTTACCAATGTTTCCGCCAATTATAAGTCCTGCAGACCGGTTCTTTAACCGCTCCACAGCCATATCAACACCACCGTTGTTGAATCCCATCCGGTTGATTAATGCTTCATCTGCCGGTAAGCGGAAAAGTCGGGGTTTGGGGTTTCCTTCCTGGGCTCTAGGGGTGATGGTTCCGATTTCAATAAAACCGAATCCATAGGAAGAAAGCTGATCGTATAACCGCGCATCCTTATCGAATCCGGCTGCCAATCCAACAGGATTTGGGAATGTGATTCCGAAAACTTCCCGCTCGAGTTGCCGGTTTTTGGTTATGAACGACTTCCGGATAAGTGCTTTCATTCCCGGAATGGCTTGGGTTATCCGAATCATTCTGAAAATAAAATGATGCACTTTTTCCGGATCAAAAAGGAAAAGAAGGGGCTTGAGCAACAGTTTGTACATAATGGGTCAAAAATACGCTTTCCCTGCTTTCGGAGTGTTTGTATATTTGAATATCGAACTACCTGATCTACATACCGAATTTCGTTTCCGAACCAGCAGAAGCGGCGGAAAAGGCGGTCAACACGTAAACAAAACGGAGTCGAGGGTAGAATTGTTGTTTTCACCGGCAGGTAGTGATTTGCTTACTGAATTTCAAAAAAACAAGCTATTGGAACGTTGGGCGGGGCGTCTCGATGAAACCGGCGATATACGATTTGTTGAGGACGGCGACAGAAGCCAGATAAGGAACAGGGAAGAGGTGGTAAAAAAATTCTACAGAGCTCTGCGCATTGCATTACGAGAAGAGAAAAAAAGGAAAAAAACCAAAGTCCCGGCTGCAGTAAAACGCAAAAGATCTGAAGGCAAGCAAAGGAGGTCCGATATAAAATCGGCGCGACGTAAACCTGAATGGTAAAAAAAAAGCTCTCCAATGCGGAGAGCTTTTTTTGTAAGTAAAAATCGTTTAAAAGGAAATATTGAAATAGGTATCCATCATTGATTTGGTAATGATGTAAAGTCCGTTTTCCCCGGTTTTTCTGAAGTTAAGTTCAAATACCATTTCCTCTGTATCACCATAAGCAACTGCATTATCGAATTTAGCCAGGAACTGCTGTAATTCTTTTTCGCTATCGCCCAGACTTGTGATAAGTGATTTGAAATCGAAGTAACCAAATGCAGCATTTTCTGTAGCTTTTTTCTCAATTCCGTTGGCAGAATATGGCTTAAGCGATCCATTGGCAGCAACTTCATTCGCACTTTCCTGAGAGGTGGTCAGGAACATTTTGTTGTCGGTTATAACCATGTACAGATCGTCTTTCATAGCATAAATGTTTCCTTCTTTTTTTATGTCTTTGGTTGTATCGGCGATAGTACGTATCAGGTTGTTCTTAATTCCAAAACATAGGTTTACAGAAGGCGAAGTACTTTTCCATTCGTCAACCTGAATTTTTCCGTTTTCATCGGTGTATTCGTATTTGTTTGTTCTTTCGGTCATGCCAACAAACGACATTGTGAAATCGCCCGAGAAGGATGAAACGATATCTGATAACTGAATTCCGGTCTCTCTATTGAATTCGTCCATCGAGGAATTGAATTCATCCCCGCCCATTTTCTTTCCAAAATCAAAAATAGATTCAGCTGAAACTGCACAAGTGAAAAAGCCTAACATTTGATCAGAAGTCAGGTAATTCAACATATCCGCTGAAATACCTTTACGTGTCATTCCTGCAATTTCCTTTTTTGCCTTATCCGTGAAATAGTTTTTAATTTTTGCTGCAATCTTATCTGTTTCAAATGAAACGGTATACAACGTGTAGCAGTCTTTATAGAGTTCTTTCATTTTGTTCACTGCTTCTTTCTGTGAAGCTTCTCCTTCCATTTCTTCGGCAGTTGCAGAGGCCATATTTACAAAACCATCAGTTGCGATATACATGGCAAAGTCGGATTGCTCAGTAAACAACGATGTGAAATTAGCGGGCAACTCTCCTTCTTCAATGGAGCGGGTCATGAGTTCTTCAATTTTCGCTTCCATTGCAGTTTTCCCTCTTTCCTCTGCGTCACCAAGCATAATGACCATGCCGAAGTGCTTGTACCATGCAAAACTGAAATCATTGTCGGGAGAAATCACGTATTTGTATTTCCCTTTTTCTGAAGGCTCAACTTCGAGATCTTCCTTGATCATTTTTGCAAAAACTTCAGCATCCTTCAAGGTATACACAGCTGCTACATGACTAAATGCGCCGTTTGTTCCGGGGTAAATCAGCACATAGCTTTTACTGCTCATGTCGATTCCTGTTTTTTCAGACTCTGTTGCGTAGGACAACATTTCACCAAAAAGCATTTTTACGGTCATGGGCAAAACAGATCCATCGGCCATACCCGATTTTTCAAGAATGTCACCAGCTGCAATCGACATTACCATGGAAGGTTGTTCTTTTGCGATGAGGTTTTTCGTTGCCTGTTCAGCAGTTAGTTTGGTTTTGTCGCTGCATGATGAAAGCGCAAATGCAAATCCGATAAAAAGAAGGATGGATTGATAACGTGTTGACATTTTGGTTTTGGTTTTAAGAGGTCCAAAAATACCCCTTTTAATGATTCAGGGAATAAACCTTTGTCGAAATCTCGACAGATATCTGGCTTTCCGGCCAAGTCCCCGATTTCATTCCTTATTTTTGTATCACCATGCATTCCATCGAGCCTCATTACAACTGGAGAACCCTTTACTGCGCCGAAGAAGACCCGCGGTCTCCATTGTATGGTAGGGAATATTCAGAGTTTGAGTTCCAGAATCATGTGTACGATCATTATATACATCCACAGTGGGACGAAATCGGATCCCAGACCTTGTATCTCAAACAGCTGTATACGGATTATACGGAAGGTTATGTCATTTTGGAACTGATTGGGGAGTGGAATGATTGTCTTTATAATGATGTGATGGTCTTGAAAAGAGATTTCATTGAACTGCTGATCGGTGAGGGGATATCAAAGTTTATTCTGGTAGGAGAAAACGTGCTTAATTTCCATGCTTCGGATGATTGTTATTACGAGGAATGGTTTGATGAAGCATCCGATCAGGGTGGGTGGATTGCCTTGGTGAATTTCAGAGATCACGTCATTGCCGACATGCAGGATGCAAACATCGATAGTTACCTGGTAATGGGGGGAAAGGTCAATGAAATTGATTGGCGGACCATGCATCCTCACCAATTTTACCAGAAAGTTGAACGTTTCGTTCAGCGAAGATTGGATGCCTGAGATTGAAGCAATTCTGCCACTTTTTGGTCAATGGGAAAAGTCAGATCAGTTTCCTGAAGCGTATTAATATTCAGCCATCTGAACGACTGAGCCCCTTCCTCTTTTGGGAAATCGAAGCATATTTTGGTTACAGGTATCAATTCAGGATGCTCGCATTTTACCAGGTAATAGATGGATAAAATCTGGGTCTTGGAATGAAAAGCTGAAGCCTGGAAAAAGTCTGTTGTGTAAAAATGTTCAGTGACCTGAATTTCCAAATCTAGCTCTTCCTTGAATTCTCGGACTAAACACGCAATAGTTCCCTCTCCAAATTCGAGTCCGCCCCCCGGAAATTTTGTGAAGGATCTCCCAAATCGGTATTCGTCGGTAACCAGCACTTGCTTGTTATGTGTCAAAATTCCGTAAACGCGAATGGAAAAATTCATAGTAAAAGATAAAAAAAAATCCCGCATGAGCGGGATTTTCGGATCAGTTAATCTTCATCATCTTCTGCACCTGCATCTCCTGCGTCGTCTTCTTCACCATCTTCCTCAGGCTTGTCGTATTCATCTTCGGCATCGTCGTCGGCACCGAACTCATCTTTTTCTGCATCAAATCCGGTTGCTGCTGTATCGGGTACTGAGAATTCATCATCTCCGAATCCTTCATCCTCTTCATCGTCTACCGATTTTGCTTTCTTCTCTACAAATTTCACTTTCACCAGGTAGATCGCATCTTTTGTATCGAGCGGAACAACTGTAAAAGTTTCTTTTGGAGTTGCTATTTTTTGCGTGTGACCCGCATAGCCGGCAGGGTATTGTTTTCTTAATGCTGCTTGCAACTCAGGTGAAAGCTTTTCATAGCTGATGATGCTTCTCTTCTTTTCCATCGTGTTTTGAAACTAAAAGTTGTCTCTAGTTGTTTCTTGAAATCCGGGGCTAATATAAAACGAAAATTAAATTCCAAAATCAGTAAAGAAAAAAAATGACAAGAGATTTTTGTTGATAGATCCGGCGGACTTATTCATGAATCACTCCCGAACCCAAAAGCTCTTCTCCAATATACCACGCCGCAAATTGTCCGGGTGTGACTCCTTTTTGTGGTTTGTCGAACAAAACATAGAGTCCGTCAGCCTCCATGATTAACCTGGCTTTTTCAAGGGCTTGTCGGTACCTTATGCGCACCATGGTTTCCATGCTTTCCCCAACATCTAATTTCAGGTCCTCACGTATCCAGTGAATTTCTGATTTCCGGATAAAAAGTGATTTTCGATACAAGCCGGGATGGTCTTCTCCCTGTCCTGTGAAGATCAGATTTTTCTCTGTGTCTAGCCCTATTACAAAAAGGGGACGGGGTGTACCTCCTATGTTCAGACCTTTTCTTTGTCCTATTGTATAAAAATGAGCTCCCTGATGTTCACCCACCTGTTTTCCCATTTCTTCTGAATAAACAAAGGGTTTGCTTAATGCAATAAAATCCGTTTCAGGTAGTGATTCGTATTCGCCGAACAGAGAAATGTCGTTGGGAATTTCAATGACTTTTCCTTTGCGGGTATCCAGTTTTTGCTGCAGGAATTCGGGCAGACTGATCTGACCAACGAAACACAGTCCCTGCGAATCTTTTTTGTCTGCAGTTGCCAAACCAATCTCATGGGCAATCTTTCTGACCTCACTTTTGAGCAGGTGTCCAATTGGAAAAAGTGCTTTACTTAATTGTTCCTGCGATACCTGACACAGGAAATAACTCTGGTCTTTACCGGGATCTTTTCCTGCCAGCAAATGATGGATTTCCTTTCCGTTAGCAGTTGTTGTTGTTTTACGGCAGTAATGTCCTGTTGCAACAAAATCGGCACCCAGTTTTAATGCGGCCTCCAGAAAAACGTCGAATTTGATCTCTCTGTTGCATAAAACATCAGGATTGGGTGTTCGTCCTTTTTCGTATTCGCTGAACATATAATCAACGATACGCTCTTTGTACTCTGCGGAAAAATCGATGGTTTGAAACGGTATTCCCAATTTTTCTGCCACCAGCATAGCATCTGTGCTGTCGTCGATCCAGGGACATTCATTATTAAGAATAACAGAATCGTCTGTCCAGTTTCGCATAAACAGACCAATCACTTCATAACCCTCCTCTTGCAGCAACCAGGCCGCAACACTTGAGTCTACACCACCTGATAGTCCGACAACAACGCGTTTCATTCAGCAAAGATACATTGTATTGAACCTTGAGGGCAGAGAATTGGTATTTTTGAGAAAAGATTCATGATGATCCGTACACTTATTGTTTGCACAATTCTATTATTATCCGGAACAAACCCACTTCTGGCTTTTGCAGAGGAGCCAGTAGCTTTTGCATTGTTCAATAAAGAAGGCAAACCCGTAAAATTTTCTAAAATGAGTGCTTCGCTCATGGCGAGCGATGTGGTCTTTTTTGGAGAACTCCATAATAATGCCATCGCACACTGGCTTCAGCTGCGACTCACTCAAGCTGCATTTGAAGTTAAGGGAAAGCAACTGTTATTGGCTGCCGAAATGTTTGAAGCCGATAACCAATCGGGTATGGACGAATACCTTGCCGGGAAAATTGATGAAAAGCAATTTGCAGAAAAGGTCCGGCTTTGGCCCAATTATGCAACTGATTATAAGCCTCTGGTAGATTTTGCAAAGGATAATGGTCTACGTTTTATCTGTGCAAATATTCCCCGAAAGTATGCCAGTCTGTTGTATAAAAAGGGTGTCGATTCCCTTATGGTTATTAGTCCTGAAGAAAAAGCCTGGATAGCGCCACTGCCTTTTCCATATGATGCCAATGTTGGCAGTTACAAACGGATGATTGAATTAAGCGGTGGACATGGGGGTGAAAATATGCCGAAGTCGCAGGCTATAAAGGATGCAACGATGGCACATTTCATCAGCACGAATTTTAAACCCGGTAATTTTTGCATCCATTTTAACGGATCATGGCATTCCGACGATTGGGAGGGTATTTTGTGGTACATGAAACATTATGCACCAAAACTTAAACTGGCTACTATTACTACAGTTCAGCAAAAAAATCCGCTCAAACTGGAAAAAGAGAACAAAGGCAGGGCAGATTTTGTGTTGGTGGTAGCCGAGGATATGACGAACACCCACTAAAATCCTAAAATAACCTAAGGAATACTAATCAAAAGCCGATAATTCCTATGTTCGGGATATTAACCGGGCTTTGCTCATAGTTCCTTTTCGGTTCCTATCAGACCAAGCCTAAATATTTGTTTTTTGCATCCTATGAAAATTCAGAATTACCCATACGAGATTTCCATTGTTGTGCCCTTAAAGAGCGAAGAAGAATCCTTACCGGAACTTGCTCAATGGATTGACCGTGTATGTGTTGAGCATAACTATTCCTATGAATTGATCCTCATCGACGATGGCAGTGATGATAATTCCTGGGAAGTGATTGAACAACTTTCTTCATCCAATCCTTCAGTAAAAGGAATTCGCTTTCGCCGTAATTATGGTAAATCGGCAGCGCTGCATGTCGGTTTTCAGGCCGTTCGGGGCAGAGTGGTGATTACAATGGACGCCGATCTTCAGGATTCGCCGGATGAAATTCCCGACCTGTACAAAATGATCACCGAACAGAAATTCGATCTGGTATCAGGCTGGAAAAAGAAAAGGCATGATCCTCTCATGAAGACAATCCCCACAAAACTCTTCAACTGGGCCACCAGAAAGATGTCGGGGATTTACCTCCATGACTTCAATTGCGGTCTTAAAGCTTATCGTCACGATGTAGTAAAATCGGTTGAAGTAATGGGTGAGATGCATCGTTATATTCCGGTGATTGCCAAGTGGAATGGCTTTGTTAAGATAGGTGAAAAAGTAGTGCATCACCAGGCCCGAAAATACGGATCATCCAAGTTTGGTTGGAACCGTTTCATCAATGGATTTTTGGATTTATTCACCATAACATTCGTCAGTAGGTTCAGTAAAAAACCCATGCATTTTTTCGGTGCATTGGGTACTTTAATGTTCGCCATTGGTTTTCTTTTGGCATTGTATATGGGTATCGATAAACTCTTTATCCACCCGGATGCTGAAAAGATCGCTCTTCGTCCTGTGTTCTATATTGCATTGGTTACCATGGTTCTTGGTACCCAGCTTTTCCTGACCGGATTTTTAGCTGAATTATTGGTACGGAATTCTCCGGCGAGCGACAATTACCAGGTTTCTGAACGAAAAGGAGATCTACCTCAGGCGTGAAAATTGCGGTAGTTGGACCAGCTTGGCCTCTCAGAGGCGGAATTGCCAACTTTAATGAGGCATTGGCTCTCTCACTACAAGATGAGGGACATGATGTTCGTATTTATTCTTTTTCCCTTCAGTATCCATCCATCCTTTTTCCAGGGAGTACCCAATTTGATAATGGTCCTGCCCCACAAGGATTGCATATCGAAACCTGCATCAATTCGATCAATCCCTTTTCCTGGTTCCGTTCAGCAAAAACAATAAAAGCATGGAAACCGGATCTTGTAATTGTAAGATTCTGGCTTCCGTTTATGGGTCCATCTTTAGGGTGTGTTTCCCGAAGATTGAGAAAAATCGCACCGGTAATTGCTATCACCGATAATGTAATTCCTCACGAACACAGACCCGGCGATCGATTGTTGACCCGGTATTTTGTTCGTTCCTGCGATGCCTTTATCGCCATGTCGCGTGCAGTGCTTTTGGATCTCGATCGATTTGATAAGCGTAAGCCACGCGAATACCTTCCTCATCCTATTTATTCGATTTTCGGAGATCAGCTTGAAAAAAGTGATGCTCTGGCTAACCTTCAATTGGATCCGGAATTCAGGTACTTGTTGTTTTTTGGGATTGTTCGCAAGTACAAGGGACTTGATCTTCTTTTGGAAGCAATAGCCCGTGTTGATCATAAATCATTGAAAATAAAACTGCTTATAGCCGGAGAGTTTTATGAAGATAAGGAAGAGTACCTGAAATTGATCCGGGAGAAAGGTTTGGAAGATGTGATCCTTCTGCATGATAAATATATTCCATCGACCGAGGTCCGAAATTATTTTTGTGCAGCGAGTCTGGTTACCCAAACCTATCGAACAGCAACACAAAGTGGCGTAACTCAGATTGCTTATCATTTTTCGCGGCCAATGCTTGTTACAGATGTAGGAGGATTGGCCGAAACAGTGCCACATGGTAAGGTTGGTTATGTAACTAGCCTGGAGCCTTCCGTTATAGCAGCATCCATCACCGATTATTTTGCCAACAGCAGAGAAGAAGAGATGGCACGGAATGTGGAAGAGGATAAAAAGCGGTTCGATTGGTCGTTTTTTATTAAGGGAATAATGACTTTAAAAGATAAGCTCAACAGAAGCTGAATTGATTAAATTTGAGAGATGATGAAAGCGAAGCAAAGCGGGTTATTTTTAGTGCTGTTTTTCCTTTTGATAGGGACTGCCTGGTCGCAACAGATCAACCAGACAGATGCCAAAGGAAAGAAACAGGGAATGTGGGATGTGAAATATCCCAATTCACAAGTTTCGAAATACAAAGGCACCTACAAGGACGGCAAGCCACAAGGTGAGTTCATTCACTTTTACGAAAGCGGAAAAGTTAAATGCAAAATCAAATATGCTACGGATGGCAAGACCTCCAGAGCAGTTTATTTCCATGATGATTCCGGTAAAAGGTTATCGGATGGAAAATACATTAACCAGAAAAGAGATAGTGTTTGGAATTTTTACGACAGAGAAGGGATTAAAAGTTCAACCGAAGAATTCAAAAACGACCTGCTGCATGGAAAGCGGACCATTTATTATTTATCCGGAAAGGTTTCAGAAGTAATTCAATACAGTAACGGTAAAAAGAATGGTGAATCCACCCGTTATTTTGAAGACGGAAAAGTGATGATGAAGTCGACCTATAAAGATGATATTCAGATTGGAGAAGCACTTACCTACCATCCCGGCGGAAAAGTGATGTTTAAGGAAAATTATGAGAACGGTAAACTTGAGGGACTTCGGATTGTTTACGATGAAAGTGGAAAAGAGATTTCGAGGAATTGGTTCTCCGGAGGAAGGATGCTCACAAAAGAAGAAGAAGAAAAGTACATAATCGAATTACAGAAAAAGAACCAGCAAAAAACACCACAGCAAAAACAACAACCCAAACAAACACCAAACGGAACCAAACAAGGTGCGAAATAAATTACTCCTCTTCTCATTATTGCTCGCTCTATCGGCTTGCCGACGAGAAGAAGATCCGGCATTGTCTGATTTGGGGTATTCCTATTTTCCTTTGGAAGTGGGTAAGTATGTGATCTATTCCGTTACCGAAATTGATGTAGACGCACCTATAAGTCGGTTCGACACCACACGTTACCAAATCAAGGAAAAGCTCGAGTCGGTATTTACCGATAATGCAGGTCAGCCCTGTATCCGTGTTGAACGATATCGCCGGCCAACACCGGCAAACCCATGGGTTATAAATGATGTTTGGTATTTTTACCGTAATGAGCGCAACGCACAGAAAGTAGAAGAGAACGAGCGATTTATCCGACTAAGTTTCCCGATCAATTATGATGCACGCTGGAATGGAAATGCATTTCTTCCTGCCGATGAATGGATTTACCGCTATGAAAACATTGGGGTTTCATACTCGAATCCTTACCAAACATTCAGTAAAACAGTTGAGGTGAATCAACGTTTCCGATATAATTTTGTGGAATATGAAAATTGCCGCGAAATCTACGCAGATGGTATTGGGATGGTTTATAAGCAATACATAGTTACCACAATCAACAATGGCGACTCCACATCCATTAACCGTGGTAAACTCCTGCATCAGTATGCAATCGATTATGGGTTGGAGTAGAGGACTTCTTTTGATTTTATTGTGCCTCACTATTCAGTTTTCAAAGGCGCAGACGGGAGTATTTTTTGTAGCATTCAATGATCGCAACGGTTCGATACATACTATTGATCGACCTGAAGAATTTTTGTCGGAACGTGCACTTCAGCGAAGGAAAGATCAGGGAATTCCCATTCGGGAAAATGATCTTCCTGTTTCCGGTGTTTATGTTTCTGTCCTAAAGGGAATGAACGGGGTTAAAGTTGTCAAAACCAGCAAATGGCTCAACGGTGCAGTGATAGAAATCAGCGATTCATTGTCCTTTGTTCAGTTGCAAGGTCTTTCGTTTGTTCGGCAAATTCATCGCATCGACAATCGCAAAGAAGGAAAAGAAAAGCAATTGGATCCGGATAATTTGCGCGACATGTACCTTGAGATGCATGCTGATCACCTTTATGGAAGTTCATTCAATCAGATTCGAATGTTGGGTGGAAATTTGATGCATCGGATGGGCTACGATGGAAAGGGAAAAGTGATAGCGGTTCTTGATGCCGGTTTTCCCGGAATTTATCAGATGGAATGTTTCCGAAAAATGCAGGATGAAGGGCGACTACTCGGCACTTGGGATGTAGTAGAAAATGAGTCCGACGTTACCGATAACAATTCATTGCACGGAACGGTAGTGCTTTCCTGTATGGCATCGTATTGGCCCGGTATTTTTATTGGAACTGCACCGGGAGCTGCGTATTGGTTGCTGGTTACGGAAAATATCGATAGCGAAACCTTACAGGAGGAATACAATTGGGTTATTGGCGCTGAGTTTGCAGACAGTGTAGGCGCCGATATTATCAATTCTTCATTGGGCTATACCACTTTCGATGATAGTTTGCAAAACCATTCGTATGCCGATATGGACGGTAATACTACACCCTGTTCAATTGGTGCAGATATTGCAGCTTCTAAGGGAATTCTTGTTGTAAACAGCGCAGGAAATATGGGGGTTGATCCCTGGCATCACATTGTTGCACCTTCCGATGGCGATAGTGTACTTGCTATTGGAGCAGTAAATGAAAACAGGGAATTTGCATTTTTTTCTTCGCATGGTTATTCTGCTGATGGTGATGTAAAACCCAATGTTGCAGCACAGGGATGGAATGCCGTTGTGGTGTGGCCTTGGAACGAGGTTGGACTAGCAAATGGTACTTCTTTTTCTTCTCCTATACTTTCAGGCATGGCGGCAACGCTGTGGCAGTCACATCCGGGTCGTACCAACATGGAAATTTTTCATGCCATTGAAGAGAGTGCACATTTATTTCCTCTCTACGATTCGTTAATGGGATTTGGAATTCCTGATTTTTACCGAGCCTACATCAATCTAGGCGGCACTCCTCATTATGAGTTGGATCCTCTGGAAATTCTGGATGTATATCCGGTACCTTTTTCACGTGATTTATATATCGACATGAATGTTGCTGCACAATCATCCTGTATCATCGCTTTTTACGATGTTGCCGGTCGACCGCTTAAAGAGGAGGTTGTTCAGCTTGTTAGCGGGAGCATCAATAAACTGGTGATTAGTGATCCGCTTGCAGGATTTCCTTCGGGAGTTTATGCTATGCGGATTACTTGGAATAATGGAACTACACGTATGAAAATCGTGAAATTTTAAGCTCAGTTGATTTTAAAATCGATCAGCTTTTTGTCCATCAAATAACCTTGCAGTCGATCTCCAATTTTCACCGGACCAACACCCGCCGGAGTACCGGTAAACAGTAGATCACCTTTTTTGAGTGTGATGAATTTTGATACGTAGGAAATCAGAGTTTCAACCGGGAAAACCATGTCCGATGCTTTACCGTTTTGCACGGTATTGCCATTGATATCCAACCTGAAATTCAGTTCAGGAATGGCACCTGTACTGGCAATTGGAATAAATGTATTGCCAACAACAGCGGCATTATCAAATGCTTTTGCAATTTCCCAGGGCAAACCTTTTTGTTTTGCTTTCTCCTGCAGATCACGCGCTGTAAAATCAATTCCGAGTCCGATCTCTGTTACATACGTTAATGCAAATTTCGGATCGATATGTTTACCGTTTTTTCCGATTTTAAGAACGATCTCGATTTCGTGGTGGAGGTTATTCGTAAAATCAGGGTAAAAAAACGCGCTTTGCTTTGGAAGAACAGCAGTGTCGGGTTTCAAAAAGAAAACAGGTTCTTCAGGTACTGCACTGTTGAGTTCTTTGGCATGATCGGCGTAGTTTTTCCCAATACAAATGATCTTCATGCTTTTGAATTGTTTCGTAGTTCGGTAATGATTTTTTTCGTGTAAAGCGGAAAATCACCCTGCATCATCCAATTGTAATAACTGGGTTCCACGCGAAATACTTCTTCAACGGTTTTTCCCTTGTGTTTGCCAAAATTAAAGACAGCTTGCTTTTTATCATTCAGAACAATTCGTCCTGCAAAATCAAGCGGTTCAAATTTCGGTTTGGTGAATTCGTGAAGGTAATCGACATCATTGGTAAGATCAGGATATCGCTCCAACTGCGCATCGAGCACTTCGGCAGTGGCCAGGATGTCGGCTTCTGCGCTATGGGCATTGACCAATTCTTTCTCGCAATAAAATTTATAGGCGGCCTGCAGGGTGCGTTGCTCCATTTTATGAAATACGGCCTGCACATCAATCATTTTTCGTGTGCGTAAATCAAAATCGATCTTGCAGCGTAGAAATTCTTCCACCAGCATCGGGAAATCGAATTTGTTGGAATTGTAGCCTGCCAGATCACTATCTCCAATGAAGGAATGCACTTCAGGAGCCAGTTGTTCAAAGGTTGGGGCTGTTGCAACATCTTTATTGGTGATACCGTGAATCGCGGAAGATTCGGCCGGAATGGGCATTTCAGGATTTACTCTGCGAGTAAAGAGTTCAGAACTGCCATCAGGTTTTTTTTTCAGTATCGAGATCTCCACAATGCGGTCGCTGCCAACATTAACTCCGGTGGTCTCAAGATCTACAAAACAAATGGGGCGACGTAATTGTAATTTCATTCGATAATCATTCTGGAGTAAGATTAAAGATTTTCTCGATCTTACCCAAACGATGAGTGAACTCATTCACCTTTACCTTTTCACTATATGGTTTGTATCCTGCCATCTCAACGCTGAATTCGTATTTACCCGGACCAAGAATGATTGTAAATCTTCCGGTGTTGGGGTTCGGACGATAATCACCCAATACATCACCTGCTTCGTTGCTAACGGTAATGATCGCATCCTTAATCAACTGATCAGAAGTTCCGGGAACAGGAATGGTAATGGTGAATAGCGTTTGAATGAATTCAACATCTTCGAAGGTAACCCTGTAAATATCCAAATCGCCCTGACTATCTTTTCTTGATGCAGAGATGTAAGCATGCTTCCCATCTTCTGCAAACGAAATCGTACGCTCATCAGCAGGAGTATTCAGCGGATAACCGATGTTTTTCACCTGTGAGAACATTCCGGTTTCGGGATCGAAATTGCTTTGGTACAGATCGAATCCTCCCATTCCCGGATGACCATTCGAACTAAAATACAATGTCAAACCATCGAACGACAGCGTTGGGAAATCCTCATCGAAAGGAGTGTTGATCTCCGGACCGCAATTGAAGGGCATTCCCCATTGTCCGTTGGGTAGTTTACGCACCAGCCAGATATCGTAACCACCATATCCGCCTGAACGGTTGCTGGCAAAAAAGATGATATTTCCATCGGGCGACATAAACCCGGTGGTTTCAATTGATTTTTCGTTGTTGACTTGTTGAATGAACATTTCTTTTTTGAACTGTCCGCCTTTTTTGTAACACCTGTACAATGCACCTTTGTTTTCGGTGGCTGTAGAAAACACAAATACATTTTCACCATCGGCCGATAATCCCACCACCTGATCATCGTAGAGCGAATTCAAATTGGCCTGAGGTTTTCCGGGAGTAAAACTTTCTCCGTTGTAGGTGAAACTGAAAATTTCTGAAGCGTAGTACCCGTCGTATTCAACTTTGGAAGATTTACCTTCTTTTCTTCGGGATGTATAATAAATCGTTTTTTCGTCGGCAGTGGTAAAGGGATAATAGTCCGGGAATTCGGAATTGACACCGGGTCCAAGATTTTGAAATGTAATTGGAATAGGATTCCGCATCATTTCCTTCGCAACCTGGCAGTTTTCAATATAGCGGTCGATCATGGGATGATCTTTCGAAGGTGCTTTTTTGCGGTATTCCCTGAAGAGTTCGAGCGCCTGATCATACTTATAGACATGCGTATAGGCAACGGCAAGGTAGTAAGGTGTTTCTGCAGGATATTTTGACTGTTTGTAGGCCCTTTCCAAATAGGGAACAGCAGCAGCTCTGTCGATGTTTGTACGCAAATAGCAAACTCCCAGTTTGAAATTATATTCCGGATGATCGCGGTTTAACTTGAGCAAAGTTTTGTATTCGGGAATAGCGTAGACATAGTTTGTCTTTTTGAAGAAATCGTCGGCAATGCCTGGATCAGGTTGTGCAAAAGCGGGACCCATCAAAAACATGGTGCCGGCAAGCAGGATCATATGCACAGAATTTCTGACCATCTTCCTCAACCTGTTCAATATTCAGGCCAAATTCAGGAATAAAGATAATCAATGTAACGAAAGGGGAAAATGCCGGGGTTCAGGAATCGCTGTATTCCGGGAAATAGGATGATGATTAAGTCTTATTTGACTATGTATTAGTAACTAAGAGTTACCTGAGCCATTCCGGGAATGTCGATCTTAAATTCAACACGACGGTTGAGTTGACGTCCTTCGGGATTGTCTTTACCATCGGGGTAGGCATTGGCAGCTGCCGGACGGGATTCGCCGTGCCATGCGGATTTGATCCTTGATTTTGCGATTCCTTTACTTACCAGAAAGGTGTAAGTTGAATTGGATCTGCGGCTGGACAAGCCCATATTGTAATCTTCTGTTCCGATATTATCACAATGACCATCGATCGCAATGGTTACTTCCGGATTTGCTACCATAAAGGCATAAATGATATCGAGAATCTCAACACTGCGGTTGCGGAGGAAGAATTTATCGAAATCGAAGTAAATGTTTTCAAATGCAGGAACTTCCTTGGCCAGCTTTTCAAGAAATAATCTGTCAATGAATTCTGAGTATTCAAGTCCGGTTTTTCCGGGTTGAATGGTACGGATATAAGACCCGTAAAGGATATTGATATCGTCGGCCTTTATTCTGTAAATAAATGCCATTTCCTGGTTCAGACGGTTGAGGTCCTTATTGAGATCTGCTTTTTTCCCGAATTTAAAATTCCCTTTGTCGTTGGTTTTCGACAGGTGAGTGATTTGTTTGTTATCGTCTACAAAGTAGATTTCCGTATTGGCTAATCCTGTTGTATTACGGCTTCTGAGATCTGTTTGTTCCAGTCTGCCTTCTAACGTAATTTCTGCAGTAGCACCTTCTTTGGTATCGCCGAAATAACTGATTCTTGCACTGGTTTCGTCAACGAGAATTTTATAGGGTTCCTTGGGATCAATAAACATGAATTGGAAAAATCCGTGTTCGTCAGATGTAGTACTATAAATGATTTCGTTTTTGGAGTTCACCAAATAAATGATCAAACCTTTTCCGGGAATAACGGAGTTGTGACGGATGTTCCCACTGATCATCAGGTAATGATCAGGGTTTTGCAATTGATCAATTCCCGATTCACTTTCCGGAAGCTTGCGGAGTGCATAGGTGGAAGTGATCTCGTTATTCAGGTTGAAGAATGCATTTCTGAATTTTGATTCCTGCGCCATTGCATTCTCGATACTGTCGCGAACACGACGAATATTGATCTCCTGATAAAGAGGAAAAAACTCACACTGTTTGGGAAGTGTAAAGGTTTGTTTGTGCACATCGCCGGCTTCAAATCCCTCCACTTCAACTTCCATGTCGTAAGTATTGTTTGGAGGCAGTACAATTACATAGCGACCTGAATAGGGATTGCTGGTATAATTTCCGACAATTTTTCCGCTCGATTTTTCCTTAATTGTAATCCTTCCGAAAGCAGGTAGTTGTCGTTCGCCAGCCAGAATAGTGCCTCTTAATTCGGTATTGGGAATGTCTTTACATCCTAACTGAATACGGTAAATATCCATATCACCATATCCGCCAACTCTCGATGATGCAAAATATCCAAATGTGTTGTTGATGTCAACATGAAAATAAATATCATCTCCGGCAGAGTTAATCGGAATCCCCATGTTGATAGGATCTCCAAATACTCCATTACTATGTGGACATTTGAAAATATCGTAACCACCAATGGAGTTGTGCCCCTTCGAAGAGAAATAAAAGGTCTGTAAATCGCTGCTTAAAAACGGAGCATCTTCGTCTTCAGGTGTATTGATGTCTTCTCCTAAATTGATTGCAGGTCCCCATGTACCGTCTTCCTGCTGATAGGAAACATATAAATCACGACCACCGAAACCACCTTCACGTGTGCTTACAATAAACAGGATTTTTTCATTAGGAGTAATGTGTATCGAGGGTTCGTGTTGTTTGGTATTCACATTCCTGTTCATACGAACGGGGTCTGTCCATACACCATTTATTTGTTCCGATTGCCAGATATCATTATCGCGATAAATAAACAGTTTGGTTTCGTCTGCATTAAATCCTATGGCTGCATCGTGGGTTTTGGTATTGATCTTGCTGCTGATATAAATACCGGCAGAATCAAACTTGGTTGGAAATGCAAATTGCAGGGAATCGGCTTTCGGACTGGCGTAAATATCTTCGAAGTATTTAGAATCGTAAAATAACTGTCCGCCTGTACTACCTTCTCTGCGTGATGTGAAGATCAATAAGGATTCATCCTGTTTAAATACGGGAGCATAGTCAGGATAAGAGCTGTTGACGCGATCACCTATATTCCTGATATCGAATTTGGTTCCACCTTTTTCCTGCAAGTCAATTCCTGAATTACACATTTCAATGAAACGGGATATTTCTTTCGAAACAATTCTGCCTTCTTCATCATTCTGCACAAACCTTCTAAAGGAATTGTAATAATAAATGGCCTTGTCGAACTGATGGGTGTAGTGGTATGTTTTTCCCAAATACAATAACAACTCGGGAATTGTATCCTGACCAGATAACTGCAATGCCCTTTCGAAATAGATAAGTGCATTCTCTTTTTGGACATCCGATCTGAACCATGCAAGGCCAGTCTCGAATTGATGCTGGGATTTGTTCGGGTCTACCTTAAGGAGCTCAGCATAAGCAGTTTTAGCACCTGGATAATTCTCTTCTGAAAGTTCCTTGCGAGCCTTTTTCAGCAGCTTTTTGGAATTGCCTCCCGACTGCGAAAGCCCCAAAAAAGGGAGCATTGTTAATATCGCAAAGATGAAGAAATTCCTCAGGTTCATATACTTTCAAAACTACAGAAAGCAATGACCGCTAAAATTTGAGGTTCACTACATTATTACACACATCTATGTTAATTAACAGGATGTGAACTCACAGATCAATGTTAATTACTTTGCTTTGATCCGGATGTACTGGTACTTCTCATATTCCTTCTTGTTCTGAATGAAATCGTCGTTGTACTCCGGTCCCTGAACCATTGAAGTTTCAGAGGTGAATACAATTTTAGAAGTATCAATTCCTTTTTGTTTCAAGGCCGAAATCAAACGATCCTGCGCTTCTTTGAGTCGGAGCTTGGCAAGATTTTCATTGTTCTTATAGGTAGTAGTAGGAACTTTTGAAGCACTTGATTCGATTTCAATATAAACAACACCATTTGCTTTTATCAAATTGGCAACGTCATTCACAAATTTTGCAAATGCCTTGTCGTCAGAAACTCCTTTTCGGTTATAGGTATAATACCTTTCATACGAACTGGGTTCTGCCTTGACAGTTGTAGTGGTGTTGTTATTGTTATTGTTGTTGTTGTTATTGTTGTTGTTATTGTTATTGTTGTTATTGTTATTGTTATTATTATTATTCGTTAACTCAACTTTCTTATTGTAAGCATACCGGCATTTACCGTCGCGCTGTGTTTTTCCAACAACATTATTGTCTTTATCCACAAGTACCAATTCAACTTCATCGCAAAGCGGAACATCATTGGCTTTAACAGTCATTAAATATGCATTATCGGTTTTTAACTTTCTGTAGTTGAAAGTACCGTCGGGATTAAGTGTTTCCTTAATTTTTTCTCCTCCTCCTTCTTCTTCAATGATCAGTTCAAGCTTTTTGCCTTTGTATTTGTTGCTTAAACCAATGATTTTCCAGGCATAACTTTCTTTGGGTTCGTTCTCCTCAATGATACCCATTGCAACGGGATCAAGCATCAACACTTTTTCAAGCGACTGGTAAGAAGACTCACAAGGTACCTGGAACTGGTATTGGTGGAAGGTAACTCCATCTAGTTGATAATCGACCATGTATTCGTGGCAAGGTGTTAGCACGAATACATAAGAACCGTCTTGCGGACGTGGTTTGTATTCTGTGGGTTCTCCTCCTTCAGTAAGGTCATGAACAAAAATAAGAATACCATCAGGCAATGCCATTCCCTGCGGAACGCGGATAAATCCTTTTAAGATCGCAACATTTACAAGCGGAGTAGAATCCAGCTCAATCATGTAAATGTCTTTCTCTCCGTAAGTATCACTTCTTTGTGAAGAGAAGTAACCACGTTTTCCGTCGGCAGATGTAATAAAGAATACATCATCATCTACCGAGTTGATAGGAACACCAATGGGAACGGGTTCTGTAAAGAGCTTGTCATCATTCAATTCAGATACAAAAACATCGAATCCCCCCATACTTTTTTCTGAGTTGGAAGAGAAATAGATCGTTCTTCCATCTGCAGAAATAAATGGAGCATCTTCGTCGTATTTGGTATTGATAGGCGCACCAAGATTAAAGGGTTCACTCCATTTTCCATTTGGAAGACGTGTTACGCGGTATATATCACGACCACCCATTCCGCCCGGACGATCACTTACAAAGAATGCAGTGTTTCCATCGGGTGTAAAGGTAATGTGGGTTTCCCATGAGGTGGAATTGACATGGTCGCCAATTGGTTCCATTTCTGTAAACGCTGTATCCACAAAATCGGAAAAATAAATATTTCCGTCACCCGCTACGTCGTGGTAAATGTAAATGCGCAATCCATCCGCAGAAACACTGATGGTGGCTTCGTTTTCCCTTACTTTATTAAATAGATCAACAATTACTGCCTGACCCCATTCGCCGGTTTCGCGGTTACGGAAGGAAACGTAAATATCTTCATAGTATTTACCATCATCAGGAATGATAGCGCGGATATTGGAACTATCGGTGCGAAGACGGCGTGAGGTAAAATAAAGCGCGTTCTCATCGAGTGAAAGAACCGGAGAATAATCGTTGTAAGATGAGTTGATTTTTGGTCCAAGGTTCACAGTCTGTGTATTCACCTGACGTGGAGAAGCGATTTCAGATTTTGCGTTGTTTGCCCAAGAGAGATGACGATCGACATCTTCCATAAAGATGTGCTTTTTGGAAGCCTGTTCTTTGAACTTATTAAAACTCTCAATAGCTTTATCGAACTGATAATTCAAATGGTAAGCTTGTCCGAGGTAGTAGTACACATCTACTGGACATTTATCTTCCATGAAATCGAAAGGGTTGTAATTCTTGGATGTTTTAGTGGCTGCCTTTTCCAGATGAGGAAGAGCCATTGTTTTATCCTGATTCATATTCAGGTAACACACACCTGCTTTGAAATTGTAATTGGCATTATCTGGTTTCTCCTCGAGAATGGTTTTCCAAATTCGAAGAGCCTGATAATACTGCTTTTCACGCATCAACTCCGTTGCAATGTCGTAACGATCGGGAATGGGAATTTTCCGCAATTCTTCATCGGTAGGAGGAGTTCCTTGTCCGAACAGAGGTGCAAAACCTCCTAGGAGGAAAAGGAGAAATAGAAATGCGTGTTTTAGTTTCATCAGGGGAAGGTGTGAGGTTTAGATCTCGCGATTGATATCAAATTGTTCAAGGTAATCGGCAACACGGCGAACGAACATGCCTCCCAATGAACCATCAACAACACGGTGATCGTAAGAGTGGGAGAGGAACATCATATGTCGGATTCCAATAGTATCACCATAAGGTGTTTCGATTACTGCAGGTTTTTTGCGTATTGCTCCCAATGCGAGAATGGCAACCTGTGGCTGTTGAATAATCGGTGTTCCCATTACGTTTCCGAAGTTACCTACATTCGAAATGGTGTAGGTACCGCCACTGATCTCATCAGGTTTTAATTGATTGGTTCGTGCGCGATTGGCAAGGTCATTTACTGATTGTGTAAGACCAACGAGGTTTAAACGATCGGCATTTTTAATTACCGGAACAATCAGATTTCCACTCGGAAGAGCAGCAGCCATTCCGATGTTAATGTCTTTTTTCTTGATGATACGGTCGCCGTCGACACTGATGTTTATCATTGGGAAATCTTTGATCGCCTTGATCACAGCTTCCATCAGCAGCGGGGTAAACGTAAGCTTCTCCTTTTCGCGACGTTCAAATTCTTTCTTGGCTTTTTCTCTCCAGAGTACGAGATTGGTAACATCTGCCTCAACAAATGAGGTGACATGTGGAGAGATGCGTTTTGAATCGACCATGTATTGTGCAATCAGCTTGCGCATACGATCCATTTCGATGATCTCGTCGTTCGGTCCAACCGGAATAGCAGGACGCTTTTCTTCTTTTACCTCAACGCGGGTAGCGTTTTGCTGAACAGGAGCAGTAACTTGTGTGGGAGCAGCTGTTTTTCCTTTATTCGGGAGGTAATTGAGAATATCTTTTTTGGTAACTCGTCCTTGTGCACCTGATCCCTGGATGGTTTCCAGTTCTTCAATGGTAACACCTTCTGTTTGTGCAATGGTACGCACCAATGGAGAGAAGAATTTATTTCCATTGCCTTTTCCAAGCGGAGCAGAAACAGCTGTACCAACTGCAGCTGCAACAGGAGCATTGTGATGTTGTCCGTTTCCATTGCTGGCAACCTCAACTTTAGGAGCAACCGGAGCTGCTACAGCACCTGCTTCTGAGCCGATAATGGCAATTGGTTTTCCAACCTGAACTACATCGCCCTCATTGCAAAGACGCTTGATCAGAATCCCTGCATTGGGAGATGGAACTTCAGAATCTACTTTGTCGGTTGCAATCTCAATGATGGGCTCATCCAATTCAACGGTGTCCCCTTCATTTTTCAACCATTTAATGATCGTTGCCTCTGCAACACTTTCTCCCATTTTGGGCAACAAAACTTCAACCTGCGCCATTTGTCTGTGAATGTGATGGATTATTTTTCAATAAGCTACAAAAATAATCGAATTCTGCTTACCGACAAGACTTGTTTGTATTTGGCAAAGGACAGATTTTCAAGGCTTTGTACGGCCCATTTTCAACAATGAGGCCCAAACAAGTTTTATATCAGTGCTTACGCGATAGTCTTTCGCGTAAATGATGTCAATTTTCCGCTGTGTTTCCTCGTTCGGAGAGAAGGTGTTTAAATTGGATGTTGTGCTGAGCACCCCATTCCTGATCCTTGGCAATCGGTATTGGGCTGGATTCGAAATAGAGTATCCCACCATGGATAGTCGTCCAAACAAAACCCTGAAAAAGGAAGGAAAAACCTTCAAATGAGCGAGGTTGACTAACGCTACTAACGGAGTAGTTATTATTAAAATCAGGCTACATAGAATATCAAAGATGCGTTTGTTGCGTTTGTTTACATTTCTGCTGATTGAATTAATATCCAGCACATATAAGTCACCGGATGTATCGATACTGTTGCTGCCAATGAGGTAAAGGCTTTCAGGTTGGGCAATTTTGAAGTCAATTTTTTGATGATCGAAACGCGACATTCGGTCGATGATCTGCTGTGCACTGTTGTCGCGTGCGCAAAATATCACCTCATCGATTTTCATGACATCCACCACCTCATTCAACTGCGAAATGTCGCCCGAAAATCCGCTTTCATGATGTCCGGATTCTGGGTGAACGTAGGCAATAAAATCAGCGTAGTTATTGGTCTGTTTCAGCAAGCCTGCAACGCGATCTGCTTCGTCCTTTTTACCAATGATAATAAATCTTTTTCTGGTGTATTTGCGCAAATCAAATTTGGGTACCGACGATAGGTGAAGAGCTGCACGTAAAGCCAGAAAAACGACCAATGCCCACAAGGATGCGAAGAGGATAAATATCCTGGAGAATTGCAAGTCTTTTGGAAGAAGACCATAAACCATAAGAATGAATGCCGTTCCATAGATCAGTCCGCGCACAATTTTCCATAGGCGAATGGGGTAATCGTATCCGCCCGACAACCAAACACCGGTTAACCAGGTTAGCGTATAGGCAGGTAAGGCATAGTTCAGTACTTCATCCGGAAAATCGATAGACCGGTAGGTTTCATAATGCGAGGCTATAAACCAGGATCCTGCAACAATACAGGTAAAATCAATGGCCGGAAGAATAATTCGTTTTACAAACCGGTTAAGGATGGCAACAAATGCGCGGAGATAAATGGCAACGTGAATCAACAATGAAAAAGTGCGTGCATTCTTCTCGGAAAAATGTTTACGCGCAAAAATGATCATCGCATTGTAAAACACAAATACATAATTGACGCTGCTTTTTTTAGTGCTTTCTCCCTTGTAATGAATGATGGTGGTATCGGGGAAATAGTAATTTTTATATCCTCCTATTGTTATTCTGTACGAAAGATCAATATCCTCTCCGTACATGAAAAATGCTTCATCGAGTAGTCCGACTTTATCCAACGCCGTTTTGCGCATCAGCATAAAGGCACCGGATAAAATTTCTATTTCGTGGGACTGATCCTTGTCGAGATAGCCCAAGTGATAGCGTCCAAACCGTTTTGATCTTGGGAATAATCGGGAGATGCCGAATATTTTATAGAATGCAACGGATGGCGTAGGCAGCCCTCGCTTGGATTCGGGAAGAAATTTCCCTTTTCCATCAATCATTTTTACACCGAGTCCGCCGGCATCAGGATGTTCATCCATGAAACGAATGACTTTGCGGAAGGTGTCTTCTTCTACAACAGTATCCGGATTGAGCAGGAGGATGTATTCGCCTTTGGCCAGCATCATTGCCTGGTTATTGGCTTTGGAGAATCCGGCGTTAAAATGATTTTCGATAAGCTGTACTTCCGGGAACCTGCGTTTCACCATAGCGCATGAACCGTCGACTGAATTATTATCTACCACAAAAACCTCAACGGCAATACCCTTAGAAGCAGCAACTACCGAATTGAGGCATTGTTCGAGAAAATACTCGACATTGTAATTAACGATGATTACGGAGAGCTTCATGGGGAACTGCAAAATAAGGGAAAATCATCAGCGAGAAACAAACGTAACCAAAGCGGGATTATTTTGCCACCCCGTAGGAATTGTCGTATGGCACGCGGTTAAGGATAGAACGACCCAATGTTACCTCATCGGCGTACTCCAGCTCATCTCCAACCGAAATACCTCTGGCTATATTGCTGATGGAAATCGTTTTTTCCTTGAGTTTGCGGAAAATAAAGAAACCTGTTGTATCACCTTCCATCGTTGTGCTTAACGCCAGAATAATTTCCTTTACAGTGCCTTTGTTAACCTTTTCCACAAGCGAATCGATGGTGATATCGGAGGGACCAATGCCTTCCATTGGAGAAATGATGCCTCCCAATACATGATAAACACCGTTAAACTGGCGTGTGTTTTCAATGGCCATAACATCGCGGATATCTTCTACCACACAAACCAGACTCTTGTCTCTGCGCGGATTATTGCAAATGGAACAAGTGTCTTCATCTGAAATATTATGACATTCCTTACAATACTTGATTTTGCTGTTCAGATCCAAAAAAGCCTGGGCAAATCGCTCCATTTCTTCAGGACGGCGTTTCAGCATGCTTAATACAAGCCGTAATGCCGAGCGACGACCTATACTGGGAAGGGAAGCTAATTGTTCAACTGCTTCTTCAATGACTTTGGAGGAGTATTGCATCCCTCAAAAATAGCAAGAAGAGAGCATTACCAAGGGTGGGCAGGAGTTTACATTTACACTCCTTTTTCAACAATTGATGATGAGAAAAACCGGGTTTTGTTCTCCGCATGTTTCCGCAACAATGGACTCGGACGGTAACGGTCTTCTCCGTAGATATCCTGAAGTTCCCTTAGCTGTGCATAGACCTTTTCTGCTCCCAACTCATCGCACCAGGTCAGCAGGCCTTTCGGGTAGTTTACACCCTTGGTCATGGCCAGATCCAGGTCTTTTGCTGTGGCAATGTTGAGATATAAAGCATCTGCAGCTTCATTGATAAGCATGGCAAGTACGCGGTTCACAATTTTCTCTCCCAAAACTTTATCCTTTTTCGCTTCGGGTAATTGAGCGCCTTCCGAATAATCGTAATATCCTCGTCCCGATTTACGTCCAAGTCGTCCGGACTCCATTTGCCGTTTTTGGGTAAACGAAGGGCGGTAGCGGGGATCGTAAAAGAATTCGCGAAATACAGTTTCGGTAACGGTATAATTGATATCGTTCCCAATGAAATCCATCAGTTCGAACGGTCCCATTCTGAAACCACCCATTTCCTTCATAGCCCAGTCTATGGTGGCAAAGTCTGCAACACCTTCTTCATAGATTCGGATGGCCTCACCATAGTATGGTCTTGCAACACGATTTACAATAAAACCGGGAGTGTCTTTAGCCAGGACAGTTGTCTTTCCCCATGAATCAATCAGTTTCCGCGCTTGTTCAAGGATGGTAAGATCAGATTGTACAGCTGGAATAATTTCCACCAGGGGCATGAGTGGGGCAGGATTGAAAAAGTGAATTCCAACCACACGTTCAGGCTTCTTGCAGGAGGCGGCGATCAGTGTCACGGACAATGACGAAGTATTGCTTGCCAAAATGCTGTTTTCGCCTGTAATTTCTTCGAGTTTACGAAACAATTCCTGCTTTGCAGGAAGCTGTTCAATAATGGCTTCAATGACCAAACCACACCCGGAAAAGTCATTGATGTTCCCTGTAATTTTTATTCGGTTAAGAATTTCTGCCGCATTGCTGATCTTACCTTTTTCCTGCAGACTGTTCAGTATTTTATTCAGCGATGTGTCTGCTTTTTCGATTGAAGGAGCAAAAGCATCATAAAGTACAACCTCGTGTCCGTTCATGGCTGCAACCTGTGCAATTCCACTTCCCATTGCCCCTGCACCTGCTATTCCGATTTTCATAGTGCTCATATGCTGTTATTTTCCTGTAAATACCGGTGCACGCTTTTCAAGGAACGCTTTTACACCCTCTTTGTGATCAGAGGTATTTGCTGCCTCAACCTGAACCTTTCCTTCGCGTACGAGTTGAGTGCTCAGGTCATTGCTGATTCCTTCGTTGAGTAAACGCTTGGTTAAACCAATTCCGCGTGTAGGCATCGCTGCAAGTTGCTGAGCCAATTTCATTGCATCATCGGCAAAATTTTCATCGGGAAAAACCTTCCAGACAAATCCAAGTTCTTTACCTTCTTCTGCACTGATTTTTTCGCTTAAAAACATTAATGCCGCAGCTCTGTGATACCCCACAATACGAGGTAAAATATGAGTTCCACCACTATCCGGAATTAATCCGATTTTGCTAAATGCCTGGGTAAAGGATGCAGATGCGCTTGCAAGTACTATATCACAGGAAATAGCCAAAGAAGCACCGGCACCGGCAGCTACTCCGTTTACAGCACATACAACCGGTTTTTCAATGTTGCGGATGCGCTCAATCATCGGATTGTAATGTTCAAATACAATTTTCTCAATACCCGGTCCGCTTGGATCGATGGCTTCGCTTAAATCCTGACCAGCACAAAATGCTTTACCAGAAGAAGTGAGCAAGATGCAACGAACATTATCGTCGTTTTTGCATTGGTCGAGCGCTTGCTGCAGTTCGAGCGACATCTGTCGGTTGAAACTGTTGAATTTATCCGGACGGTTAAGCAAGACTTTCGCGACCTGGCCGACCATTTCAATTTTTATGAATTCCATAATTGATGATTGAGTTGGACAAATATAATGGCTGTGCTTTAAATACCATCATTCCATTAACCGAGCCCTCGGACCAATCTCAATGGCTTCCATATCGGAGAGTTGTCGGTTGTGAATACTGAACCGAAGTAGGGTTTTCACTTTATGAAATCCATGCACACCCGCTGCTCCGGGGTTGATGTAGAGCATGTTGATCTTCTTATCGTATTCAACCCGAAGGATGTGGGAATGTCCGCAAACGAGGATGTCGGGTGTTTTGGGATTCATCATGGCCTTCACATTCGCAGGATAGGAGTAGGGCTTACCGGCAATGTGGTGAATCATGACATCCATTCCTTCGCATAAAAAACGATTGGTTTCTGGAAACTGAATCCGTGCTTTGTGATCGTCGATGTTTCCCCAGACAGCTTTCAAGGGTCTAAACGCTGCCAGTCGGTCGGTCACACGTAAATCACCAATATCTCCGGCGTGCCAGATTTCATCACAATGTTCAAAATAATCGAACACTTTTTCATCGAGAAAACTATGCGTATCGCTGATAACTCCAATGCGTTTCATCTGATTGCCCGGAACTTTAAACGAATCGAATTCCCAACCACAATAATATCGGAAAAGGCCATGGATAATGCAGCAATCATTGGACTTAGCAGTCCGAAAGCTGCAACAGGAATAGCAAGAACATTATAAAAGAATGCCCAGAATAAATTCTGGTGAATAGTTTTTAACGACAATCGTGCAATGGAAATTACAGTAGAAATTCCGGAAAGATCATTTCTAAGGATTACCACTTGCGAAGATTGAATTGCAATCTGAGAAGATTCTCCCAGGGAAATACCAATTTCGGCTGCAGCAAGGGCAGGAGCGTCATTGATCCCATCACCAACCATGGCGCAATCATGATTTGTATTTAGTTCACGAATTTTTAATAATTTCTGATCCGGTAATCGTTCACCGTACCATTCCTGAATTCCAAGTTCATTGGCAATTTTCTCGCAATTGGAGTTTCTGTCGCCACTCAGCAAAATTGTTCGTATTCCGGATGCATTCAGATCTCGGATCATCTCTTTTGCACCTTCACGAATTTCATCGCCAATCTCAATTCTTGCAATGGGTCGTCCGTCACAATAAAGCTGAATTCCGGGTTCTGCATCATTAGCATTGGTATGATGAAGCAGTGCTGAACCAAAACTCCAAATTCGTCCCTTGCTATCTCTACCGGTAATACCTTTTCCTTTTTGTTCATTCACTTCTGAAAAGATCATCGGTGCAGAATCTACCAGTTCTTTTACCAGACTTTTCGCAATAGGGTGAGAGGAATGCTGTTCCAGACCGGCAATTGCAGATTTGATCTCTTCCTCGGTACAATCTCCGATCCGGTGAATTGCTTTGATGCTGAATTTCCCGGTGGTAAGTGTTCCGGTTTTATCAAAGACAACAGTTTTAACTTTAGCCAATTGTTCAATGGTATCAGCTCCTTTGAATAATATACCGGCTTTCGCTGCTCTTCCAATTGCTGCAGCTACTGCAGTTGGAGTGGCCAATCCCATTGCGCAGGGACATGAAATAACGAGTACTGCAATTGCATTCATTAGTGCATGTGTAGCAGATAGGGAAATTGCAAAATATGCAATCAGGAATGTCAATACGGAAATTGCCACCACAACAGGAACAAAAATACTGCTGATTTTATCACCTAGTTTTTGAATGGATGGTTTTTGAAGTTGTGCTTCTTTCACCATGGCAATAATTTTTGCCAGGGTAGTTCCTTGTCCAACCCGTGTTGCTTTCATTGTAAATGCTCCGTCTGCCACCAATGTTCCTCCTGTAATTGCATCGCCAGTCCTTTTACGAACAGGTAAACTTTCTCCGCTGATCATGGATTCATCTACCAGAACTTCACCGTAAATAATAATTCCATCAATCGGAATTCGATCGCCGGAATTGACGCGAAGTACATCGTCGACCTGAACAGAATCTGCAACGACCTCTTCAATGCTTTCTGTCCCATTTACAATTTTAACTCGTTTAGCAATTGTTTTTTGGAGTTTCATTAAATCGCGAAGGGCAGAAGTGGTTTGAGTCACTGCTTTGTGTTCAACGTAGTTTCCAAGCAGCACCAGGGTAATTATGGTAGCACTTGTTTCGTAAAAGAGAAATTGATGAACACGGTGTGTGCCGGAAAATTGAATGGTGCCCCAAAGACTGTAGATAAATGCTGCGTTTGAACCAATAAAGATCAGGACATCCATATTGGCCACTCCTGACCGGATAGAGCCCCAACCGCTTTTTCCAAAATGCACTATTCCGAGCACCACAACAGGAAGTGATAGTCCAAACTGAACCCAGGCATTATTGAGAAAATGGTTGTGATCAAGTACCATGTGTGCCATTAGAGGCAGAGTGAAAAGAGCGGAGAACAGCAGTTTTCCTTCGATGGATTTCCAAACAGGTGTTTTCGATTTAGTAAGCTCTTCTTTTGCGCTATATCCAATCTTGTTTAACTCCTCCGAAAGTGACGAAAAGCTGATATCTCCCGAAAAGTTGACTTCACCGGAGAGGAAATCGACTTGTATGTTGTTGAGTCCAAGCTTTTCCAGTTTACGACTGACACTCAGCGCGCAATTGGTGCATGTCATCCCTTCAACCCGTATTTGCCGCTTGTCGTTTTCCATTAAATACAAATTTACATACTACTATCCTCCAAACTTTACCTTCCCGGTTCTTTGTTGTTTCAATTTTTTATTATTTTTGCAGCCCAAACGGTGGTTGTAGCTCAGTCGGTTAGAGCATCAGATTGTGGTTCTGAGGGTCGTGGGTTCGAATCCCATCATCCACCCAACAAAGTTAAAGGCGTCCAAAAGATGCCTTTTTCTATTTAAATAGATGGGATGAGAAGTTTACGCGGCGGCTTGCCGGCGTATTTATTCGACGGTTTTTTCTGGCGCAAATCCCATCATCCACCCAGCAAAGTAAAGGCGTCTTTTGGACGCCTCTTTTATTAATGAATAATGGGAAGGGAATGATATCAAAACATCCGGGAAACATTATTGTTTAGGCCAGTTTTTTGGGTTTTGGGAAGAATGAAGAACGGTTAAGATTATAATAAGATCATCTTCAATTGTGTAAAAAACTAAGAATGGGAAAACCTTCATAGGTGCGGCATGAACTTCAGCATACTTGAGCTGGTATTCAAATGGGTTGGCTTTATTTGTTTTATTCGGGTAAGGTATTCCTTATAGAATCGTAACCCTAGACCTTTTTGCTGATGATTGTAATAGGAGGTTGCAGATAATAAATCAAGTTCCACCTGTTCTTCATAAGCAACACGAAATTTTCGCTTCACCGAGTCAGAGGTGTTTTTCTATTCGTGCATTCATTTCCTTTTCGGAAACAAGGTTTTCAGGACGATCTTTTACAGATTGAAGTCGCTGATCAATAATCTCCTTTTGCCAATCGTGCATGATGAGATCATCTTTCTGATTGTTCGGGTCCAAAGCTTCCTCTACTTTCACACCACACAGCGATTTGAGGTGCTTAAGCACCTGTTCGGTTTTGGATTCGGGTATGGTAAGTGTATATCTGGCCATGGGATGAATGTTTAAACTGCTCAAAAAAATATACGAAAAACGACCGGAAAAGGTTGGTGTACGATCAATTCTGATCTTTGGCTACAACAACGAAAATTTCTTCACCTTCCCGTTTAAAGAGGTATTGTTCTCTTGCAAATTTTTCGAGGTGTTTGCGGTCGCGAAGTTGTTGCAGACTTTCATTTGTTTCTCTGATCATTCCCTTGCGTCGGTTCAATTCGCGGTTCAGCTCGTTTTTTTTGCTGTAAACCTTGTATTGACGAAAGAAATCGTTGTTGTCGACAAAAGTCATCCAAACCAAAAACACCAAACTCGTCAGAACATATTTGTTCCTGATCAGTTTTGTCCAATTACGGGTGCGTTGTTTTTGTGAGATTTCTGCCATTAAACAAATGTAAGTGTGCAGCAGTAGCTTGTGGAGGCAGTTGATTCTGTTCTTTCCATAACCCGGTGTTAACAATTACCGAAACATCTAAAAGGCAAGAAATTTATCAATGCATTTATCAAGTCGAACAGAAGCATCGGGGTCGTTGATAGATCCTGAATCGTTCAGAATCTTGTCGATACCCGGGAATTTTGGTTTATCGCTCAACACTTCCACTTGCAGGTAGTGCAAAACTCCTGTCATATCATCCAGAGCCCTCAATGCACCCGCTCTTCCGGAGGCAATGCCGATTAATGCAGCTTTTTTTGTGTAGAAAAAGCGGGGAGGAACAGCGTCGATAAAGGTTTTAACCATACCCGGAAAACTTCCGTTGTACTCGGGAATTACAAAAATGAACTTATGAACATCACGAATATGTTCTCCAATGAGATAATCGAACTCAGGGTGTTCTTCGCCTTCGATCTTTTTCCACATAAAATCCCTGGGAAGTAATCGAAGATCAAGAACAGACGCCGCTTGTCCGCGTTGCTGGAGCCTGGTTTTCACGAGCTCAGCCATTTTGGCTGTGTAGCTGTTTTTGCGATGGGTGGATACGATTATGGTGATCATTTTCGATGCAAATTGTTGATAAAACCCCAATTAACAGATTTTTGTTTAAAATCTCCCCTGTTTTCAAGGCTTTCAGGACTCTTCCTTTAGCTATCTTTATCTTTTGCGGGAAATTGTTTCTTTGCACAAAGAAACCAAAAATCTCCTGAAGAGTTGTTTTCATAAATCATTGAAATAGAAGGAATGGGAAAGATCATAGCGGTCGTGAATCAGAAAGGTGGAGTAGGTAAAACCACTTCAGCCATTAATCTTAGTGCATGTTTTGGTGCATTGGAGTTTAAAACATTGCTAGTGGATGCAGATCCCCAGGCAAATGCAACTTCAGGTGTGGGTTTCGATCCGAAAAATGTGAAGACAAGCATTTATGAATGTCTGATCAATGATACCGATCCACGCGATATCATTTTGGAAGCCAATAACCCAAATCTCGATTTGCTTCCGGCTCACATTGATCTTGTTGGTGCCGAAATTGAGTTGATTAATCTTCCCAACCGGGAATTGATGATGAAGCGGGCATTGCATAAAATCAAAAACGAATATGATTTTATCATCGTCGATTGTTCGCCTTCATTGGGATTGATTACGGTTAATGCACTCACTGCTGCCGATTCGGTTATCATTCCTGTACAATGCGAATATTTTGCACTGGAAGGTTTGGGTAAATTGCTCAATACGGTTAAAATCGTGCAATCGCGCCTGAATCCTGAACTCAGCATTGAAGGTATTTTGCTCACGATGTACGATACCCGTCTGCGCCTAAGTAACCAGGTTGTTGATGAAGTAAAAACGCATTTCCAGCAATTGGTGTTTGATACGATCATTCACCGTAACACAACTTTAGGAGAAGCTCCGAGTCATGGTGAAACCATCATTATGCACGATGCTACCAGCAAGGGTGCGATAAATTATCTCAATCTTGCACGTGAGATCCTGCAAAAAAATGAGATGACAAGAATTAGTGAAGCAGATAAAACAATTGAAGTAGAATGAGCAAACAAAAGAAAGCAGCTCTCGGAAGAGGCTTAAGTGCACTATTACAAAGTTCGGAAACCGACATCACGTCTAAATACGAAAGCAAAAAATTTTCTGAAGCAGTAGGATCTGTCGCCCTCGTATCAGTTGAAAAGATCGAAGCGAATCCTTTCCAGCCTCGTCAGCATTTTGAAAAGCAGGCTTTGGTTGAATTAACGCAATCCATTCGCGAACACGGCATCATTCAGCCGCTCACTGTGCGCAAACTGGGTAACGATCGCTATCAGTTAATTTCTGGTGAACGTCGATTTAAAGCTTCACAAATTGCCGGCTTAACTGAAGTTCCGGTTTACATCCGTATTGCCAACGACCAGGAAATGCTGGAAATGGCCCTTATCGAAAACATCCAGCGTCAGAACCTTGATGCGATAGAGGTGGCAATCGGTTATCAGCGTCTTATTGAGGAATGCAAATTAACGCAGGAACAACTCAGCGAACGTGTAGGTAAAGAACGTTCGACTGTAACGAATTACCTTCGTCTGCTTAAATTACCACCTGAAATTCAGCTTGCAATTCGTGAGCGCAAACTCACCATGGGTCATGCGCGCGCCATTGTTTCCCTGACCAGCGAAAGAGACCAGGTTAAATTATTCAATGAAGTTGTAGACAACGACCTGAGCGTTCGTAAAACTGAATCCCGTGCAAAAGATATTCTGCAGGGCAGGGATGAAGCTCCCTCGGAAGATACATCCAAGAAGAGCGGTAAATCTGCAAACGGATTATCGCTCCCACAACAGAAAATCCGTGAAGACCTTATGACACGTTTGAATGCAACCGTGGATATTAAGAGCACACCTAAAGGCAGCGGAAAAATCATTATCGAATTCCGCAGTGAAGGTGATCTGGAACGGATCATTGAATTGCTTGATCTCTGATGTCGCCTGCAGGATTGGTATTGATCCTAATGCTTTCCGGTTCACCTGCCAACGACAGCAGCCGGACCGAACGTCCTGCTTTCGACACTAGTCATTCTCCCAAAAAAGCAATGTTATTGTCCTTGTGCCTGCCCGGTGCGGGACAAATATACAATCGGAAATTTTGGAAATTACCCTTGGTATATGGTGCGTTGGGAACTTCTGCCTGGTTTTTTTTTGATAACAATTCGCAATACAAAAAACACAGGACAGAATACCTTTTTCGTCTGAATAACAATGGAGCTGCAAACGATGCAGATCTGACATTATATTCGGAAGGACAATTACGAACGCTTACCGATCAGTATCGCCGATGGAGGGATCTGTCTGTAGTTGCCTTTGCGGCATTTTATGCACTGCAGGTGGTAGATGCAACAGTAGATGCCTATTTGTGGCGGCATGATACTTCACGCGATCTTTCCTATTTCATCCGTCCGTCCTTTATCGGCGCCACCGGTGGAATGGCGGGATTGCGTATTGGGTTTAAATTCTAATTTTACGCATTATGAAGATTGCACTCATTGGATACGGAAAAATGGGCAAGGAGATTGAGTCCATTGCACTGGGTAAGGGACATGAAATTTCATTTAAAGTGACATCTGCCAATGCCGGATTTTCTGCTGCTGACCTTAAAGATTCGGATGTTGCTATCGAATTCAGTAAACCGGATGTGGTAATCTCCAATATTGAAAAATGTTTCGATGCAAATATTCCCATTGTTGTTGGAACCACAGGATGGTATGACGATTTTACACGTATCAGGGAAAATTGCTTTGTAAGAAAGCAATCCTTGTTGTATGCCACCAATTTTTCGGTGGGAGTAAATATATTTTTTGAGCTGAATAAACGTCTTGCTGAAATGATGAACAAGCATTGGGACTATGAAGTGGAGGTGGAAGAAACTCACCATACCCAGAAACTCGATGCTCCAAGCGGCACAGCAATAACTATTGCCGAAGGGATTGTGGAAAATCTTGAACGAAAAGAAAAATGGATTAAAGGGACGGATGAAGATCCTGCTCATGTTAACATAATTTCACACCGCATCGACAATATTCCGGGCACACATGTAGTTCGGTACCAATCTGCAATTGATGATATCGAAATCAGTCATGTTGCGCATAACCGTAAAGGATTTGCATCCGGAGCAGTTTTGGCGGCAGAATGGTTGGTTGGAAAAAAAGGCATTTTCACAATGCGTGATGTCCTCGATTTGTAATACAATACACTATGGAAAAGACAATTGCTAATGCTCTTTTATTATTATTGATCGCCGTTTATTTTGCGAGTCTGTACAAGATTTTCGAAAAAGCAGGTCGCAATAAAAAATGGGAAGGATTTGTTCCCGGATACAATGTATTTGTCTGGATAAAAATACTGAACAAGCCCTGGTGGTGGATACTCCTTATGCTCGTACCTGGAGTGAATTTTCTGATGTTGATTGTGCTAAACGTAGAGCTTTCCAGAAGTTTCAACTTACGTTCGTTTAAGGATGACCTCCTCATGGTGCTTTTTCCCTGGTATTTTATTTACCGACTGGCATACAATCCCGAATTGAAATTTGTTGGTCCGCTGGAGTTTAAAAACCCTGCGCATAAGAAACCCATGGGTCGCGAATGGTTTGATGCATTGATGTTCGCTGTAATCGCAGCTACGATCATCCGAACACTTTTCCTTGAGGCGTTTAAAATTCCTTCACCTTCTATGGAGAAAAATCTTTTGGTTGGAGATTTTCTCTTTGTAAGTAAAGTAAGTTATGGCGCCAAATTACCGGAGACGCCAATATCCTTCCCATTTACACACAATACTATGCCGGTTGGGAATGGTAAAAGTTATTTGGAAATTTTCACCCTTCCTCATTTGCGCTTACCCGGTTTTGGATCGGTAAAACGCAATGATGTTGTTGTATTCAATTTTCCAGCCGGTGATTCTGTGTATACAGATAATACCAATGTCACCTATTACCAGTTTTTAAATCAGGTTGCCTTTGAGCAATACATCAATCGTTTTGGAGATATTTCCATAACCGCCGATTCTCTTTTGGTGCAACATTTCACTCCTTTCCTGAAGCCTACAGTTGATCTATTGCGTGCAGATCTGATGAAGCAGGATAAAATCATTTCTCGTCCTGTTGATAAGCGTGATAACTACATCAAACGTTGCGTTGGTATTCCGGGTGATGTGATCGAGGTTATCGACCGCCAATTGTTCGTGAATGGAGAACCATCCGGAAACACCGATGGAATGCAATTCAATTACAACATCAACGCAAACAGCCCAATTGCAGCTGCGAACAACGGACAAAAATTCAAATCCTTTCTGAAGGAGAAGTTCGATGTGAATTCCGACGATTGCAACATTCTCGATTACGATCGTGGTCAATTTATCGTACCTCTTACAAATGAAAAATTAGCCCAAATGCAGCAGATTTACGGTGCTGCCAATGTTCGGCCGGTTGTGAAACCAAAAGGTCATTACCAGAGCATCAAGAGTCTTTATAAGATCTATGATGAATACAATTACCTAACCGAAGGTCACAATCAGTATTTGTGTCGCGATTTGCGTTATCTGCCAATTTTCCCGAATGATATCAGGTACGATTGGTCTGAAGATAATTTCGGTCCATTAAAGATTCCTGCCTGTGGAGAAACAGTGGAATTAAATCTTGAGAATCTGCCAATGTATGCCCGAATTATTGATGTGTACGAGAAGAACGATCTTGAAATAAAAGACGGTAAGATTTACATCAATGGGGCAGAGAGTACTGCCTATACCTTTAAAATGAATTATTACTGGCTCATGGGAGATAACCGACAGAATTCAGCCGATTCCCGTTTTTGGGGGTTTGTTCCTGAAGATCATGTTGTAGGTAAGGCTGTTTTGGTATGGTTCTCAACCGACCCTGAAACAGGAATCCGCTGGAACCGGGTTTTCAAAGGAATACGGTAAGCAAATCATTATTCATAAAAAAAGGCTGTCGGAAACCGACAGCCTTTTTTATTTTGAACCTGAATCGCAGAGCTTCAGGTATATAGTAAAGTTGGCGGGTGGTAAAAAAAAAGAAAACACTACTTGCTATGAAACTTTCACCACCCGCCGGGAAAAGAACGCCAGTTGAGTTGATTGGATTAAAAATACGAGAGTATTACGTTATAAATACTATTTGAGATTCATGAAATTGAAACTAAAATTGGGTATTTATTACACTTCTAGCTTTAACACAATTGTGTGTACAAGTATGTAAAGCGCTAAGAAATCAAGGCTTAAGCCTTCTTAGGTTAGCAAAAAATTTGTCTATGAAGGTCCATTTTATTGCCATTGGCGGAAGTGCCATGCATAACCTGGCGATAGCCCTTTCCAGAAGCGGAGATGTGGTAACAGGTTCTGATGATGAGATTGTTGAACCTTCAAAAGGCAGATTGCAGCGTGAAGGGCTCTTACCTGAGAAAATGGGTTGGGATTCGGCTCGGGTCACGAACAATCTGGATGCAGTCATTGTTGGAATGCATGCCCGATCAGATAATCCGGAGCTGGCGCACGCACGGGAACTTGGATTGCGGATCTATTCGTATCCGGAATATGTTTACGAACGCACAAAAGATAAAACACGAATTGTAATAGGAGGGAGTCACGGTAAAACAACAATTACCAGTATGATTCTTCATGTGCTCAATGTAACCGGAATTCAACACGATTACTTGGTTGGGGCACAATTGGAAGGATACGATTGTATGGTCGGATTTTCATCCGATTCGAAAATTGCGGTGATAGAAGGAGATGAATATTTGAGTTCGCCGGAAGATCGCCGTCCTAAATTCCATTTGTACCGTCCGCACATCGCACTTATATCCGGAATAGCCTGGGATCATATCAATGTGTTTCCCACGTTCGAAAATTATGCGGAGCAATTCGGAATCTTTATTGATCTGATCGAACCCAATGGAGCACTAATTTATTTTAATGGCGACGAAACACTTTCGGGTCTTGCCAAAACCAGAGGGAAACAGATTGAAAAACTTCCCTACGATGCACATCCCGCAAAGGTGAAAAACGGGGTGACCTATTTACAAACTGACGAAGGAAAAGAAATTGCAATAAGTGTTTTTGGTCAACACAATTTACAAAACCTGAACGGAGCACGTCTTGTTCTGAAAAGAGCAGGTGTTAATGATGAACAATTTTATCATGCCATTCCTTCATTCAGAGGGGCATCACGCCGGCTTGAATTGCTTGGGGAGAAAAAGAACAGAAGTATTTTCCGTGATTTCGCGCATTCACCATCCAAATTGAAAGCAACAGTTGCCGCAGTGAAAGAGCAATTTCCGGAGAGAAGATTAATTGCCTGTATGGAATTGCATACGTTTTCGAGTTTAACGGCCGCTTTTCTAAATGAGTATGCAGGATGTATGGATCAGGCGGATATTGCGCTGGTGTATTTTAATCCGCACACCATTGCGCATAAACGACTGGATCCGATAAGTGAAGAGCAAGTAAAAAAAGCATTTGCCCGTGAGGATCTTCAGGTGTATACTGCTTCTTCAGCCATCATAGCAGCAATACGAAAATTTGATCTGGGAAACAGTAGTTTATTACTGATGAGCTCGGGAAATTTCGACGGTGTTGACCTTCCTGCTTTTGCGAAAGACTTACTCAAAAACTGAAGCCTTATCGATAAAACGTCGCCAGAACCAGGCAATGAGCAGTGAATAGAAAAAGCCCAATAACAAACCACTGATCATCATTACTGTACTCATAAAAAACGGCGAGAAGATCATCGCTGCAAATTTTCGTTCATCTTCAATGAAGTCGTGACGTGTTTTCGATTTTAGTTGATCAGGATGTGCTTTTTTCAACTCTTCAAAATCCTGTGCTTCTGCCTGTGTAACGCGAACCTGAATTCTCTCCTGTACCGATTGCGGATCGATTTTGGTATAATAGAGATAAGCAAATGAGCTGGCAAACAATACGTACAATGCAGCCGATTTCATTGTTGTTTTCACATCATCGGCATAGGTGCTCGCTTTCTTCTGCTGCTTTCTCAATTGGAACAATCCTCCGGCCATACTCACCAGCATCAGCAGAATATTTCCAAATACAACAAGCATATATAACGACTCATGTTTTCCCGTCTGAAAAAGGATGATTTTCAGTATCGCAAAAATGGCCGCACAGGCAAGTGATAATCGGAAAAGTGGTCCCATCAGCTGTTCATCGAAACGAGGAATTCATCGTTATTCCGGGTGTCTTTCATTCGGTCGCGGATGAACTCCATAGTTTCAATCGAATTCATATCTGCCAGGTGCTTGCGAAGGATCCAAACGCGCTGAAGGGTTTCCTTATCGCACAACAGATCTTCTCTTCGTGTACCTGACGCAAGAATATCGATGGATGGAAACATACGACGATTCGATAATTTACGGTCGAGCTGAAGTTCCATATTACCGGTTCCTTTAAATTCTTCGAAAATGACTTCATCCATTTTAGAACCGGTCTCAGTAAGTGCAGTTGCAAGAATGGTCAGCGAACCGCCATTTTCTATTTTTCGTGCCGAACCAAAGAAACGTTTTGGTTTGTGCAGCGCATTGGCATCCACACCACCGGATAATACTTTACCGGATGCGGGCTGAACCGTATTATAAGCACGGGCAAGACGAGTGATGGAGTCGAGGAGGATACAAACATCATGACCACATTCTACCAGACGTTTTGCTTTTTCAAGAACAATATTGCTCACTTTCACGTGGCGGTCAGCTGGTTCGTCGAATGTAGATGCAATGACTTCTGCCTTTACACTGCGTGCCATGTCGGTTACTTCTTCCGGACGTTCATCAATCAATAGTACGATCAGATAGATTTCAGGATGATTTTCTGCAATGGCATTGGCTACTTCTTTCAACAATACCGTTTTACCGGTTTTCGGTTGTGCTACAATCATCCCACGCTGACCTTTACCTATTGGTGCAAAAAGATCCATGATTCGTGTGGACATTGTATCCTGTGAATGTCCTGTAAGTTTTATTTTCTCTGTAGGGAAAAGCGGTGTCAGGTATTCGAAAGGAACACGGTCGCGAATAAATGAAGGATTACGTCCGTTGATGCTTTCAACTTTAATGAGCGGGAAATATTTTTCTCCTTCACGTGGAGGACGAACAGTTGCGCGTACGGTGTCACCGGTTTTTAATCCGTACATTTTTACCTGGGCACCTGCAACATAAACATCGTCCGGCGAAGCCAGGTAATTATAGTCGGCAGAACGCAGAAATCCATACCCGTCCGGCATCAATTCAAGAACGCCTTCACTGGTAACAATTCCGTCCCAATTGTATTGTGGTTCCGGTTCTTTTCGCTGGAATTGCTGCTGCTGGTTTTGTTGTTGACCTTGCTGTCCTTGCTGAGCTTGATTTTGGTTGTTTTGCTGACGTTGATCGTTATTGCGTTGATCATTGCGTTGTTGATTACGCTGATCATTACGTTGCTGGAATTGTCCCTGCTGACCTTGCTGTTGTTGTCCTGAACGTTGTTCGTATGGACGATTATGTCGTTGCTGCTGTTGTTGTGATTGTTGCTGTTGTACCGGAGGATTGCTTTGCTCACCCGAAGTAATTTCAGGAGCAGAAGTACGTACTATAGGTTCCGGATTTACAGATTGTCTTTCTTCTTGTGGACTTACATTTTCATTGCTGTCCTCATCACTGTCATCGTCGTCGTCATCGTCGTCATCATCATCTGATACAACAGGTGCTCTGTAGATTTCCTCCTCTTCATCAACAGGATCCGGATCGTCGTTAAATGCGAGCGATAATACCGCTTCCTCATCAACTACTTTAGGAGCTTCGGATTCAGCTTTTGGCTTACGGCCTCTTTTTTTCGGACCTTCCTGTTGGGAGGCTGAATTTTCATTTTCTTCTGTTCCTTTAATTGCTGAGGAACCTGCCTTTTCCGGCTTCACAATACGCTTGCGTTTGGGCTTGTCGTCGTTCATTCGTAAAAAAATGGAATATGTAAATGCATTCAATGGGGGGATCCCGGTAAATTGAACATGCGTTCAGCTGTATGGGAAATAAATAAAAAGTGGGTTTTTTTTGATTCGAATTGGACATGAAGTCCTGAATCGTGCAGCAATAATAAGTATTATTTCTGTAACGAAAACTAAAAATATCAATTCACTGATTATCAGTAGTCTTGTTGTCTAGCGGTCAAAGACTTTGCCTTTTGGTAATTTAAACTCCGGTGCAGGACGATGGAGGCTTAACGGATGATCACTGGCTACATAAGAATTCCCCGGTTCCAAAATAAATTGATTTCCAAAAGTGCTGAATCGATCTAATAATTTAGAATAGAGATCATCCTGCTTTTCGTCGTAATGGAGCTGTTTTTTCCTTTGTTGTGATTCACCAATAAAAAGAAGACTCCGGGTGCAATCATCTTCATTCTTTTTGAAAAAATGAATTCCGTTCTCTTCAAAAACATTTCTGCTAAGCAAAAAAAGTTGTTTCACCTCTTCAGATAATTCAGTCGTACGAACGGAAACGGGCATTCCATCAGCGCCTTTACGCGAACGCAAAACGAAAGACCCATCTATATACAACTGAATGTAAAGCATTTCCTTCCAGCCGAAATGCTCACAATAAACGATCTGGACGATTTCATCATTTTTCATAAGGCAATATTCGTTGATGAAAATCTTAATTCCCAACGATTTAATACCATATTGCCTGTTAAGTGAACGGTTCGGTGGCCGTTTTTTCGAATTATTCTACCCTTTCATCACTGTTTTTTTGGTTGTGCTTTCCTTTATGTACTTTGTAGAATATTTCTCCACCAATGAAGCGACTCCTTTTTCTTGCAGTTTTCAGTATGCTGTCCGGATTACTTTCTGCACAATTGAACATGACTCTTAGAAGTCATATCGATTATCAGGCAACGCGAAATTCGGGTTGCAGCAACATTTGGGGATATGTGGATGAGAACAACAATGAATACGCCATTGTTGGATTGAACAAAGGAACTTCAATCGTAGATGTAACCGATCCCAATAATCCGGTGGAAGTTTTTTTTATTCCCGACAGCAATTCCATTTGGAGAGAAGTAAAAATCTGGCATGATTATGCCTATGTCACCACCGAGGAAGCAGTTGGAGTAATGATCATCGATTTGAGTCCATTACCCGCAAGTACAACTTTGCCGGTTTATCGTTTTTATGGCAATGGAGGACCTTCATTCACACGGGCACACTCCTTGTTTATCGACGAGAATGGAATTTTGTACATCAACGGTGCAAATCGAGGAAATCAGGGAGTGATTTTTTACGACCTTAATGTAAGTCCAACCAATCCTCCCGAAGTTGGGATGTACGATGTATATTATGTGCATGATTCGTACGCGAGAGGAGATACGCTATATGCAGCGCATATTTACGACGGTTTTTTTCAGGTTATAGATATCAGTACGAAATCCAATCCCATAGTACTTGCTCAACAAGTTACTCCAATGGCATTTACCCATAATTGCTGGATCAGTAACGATGGTGATGCACTTTTTGCTACTGATGAAGTAGGAGGAGCGCCCATTTCAGCATACGATATCAGTGATCTGGGGAACATACGGGAGATCGATCAGATTAAATCGAATCCGGGCTCCAATTCAATTCCTCATAATGTTCTTTACCGAGACGGTTATTTAGTCACATCCTATTACCGAGACGGAGTTGTAATTCATGATGCTGCCGATCCCGCAAATCTTATTGAAGTGGGTAATTATGATGTTTCTCCTCTTACCGGAAATGGATTCAACAGTATTTGGGGTGCCTTTCCTTATTTTCCCTCAGGAACAATTGTTGCTTCTGACATTGAGAATGGATTGTATGTTTTTACACCCAATTATGTTCGCGGATGTTATCTCCATGGTATGGTTAGAAATCAGGTGTCGAATGATCCGATAGCTAATGCGCAAATCGCTATTTTAAATCACCCGATTGTTACTTCTTCGCTTATAAATGGAATTTACAAAACGGGGATAGTGAGTCCGGGCTCGTATGATATCGTTTTTTACAAACCCGGATTTGAACCTGATACGGTTTACAATGTAAATCTGATCGCCGGAGACACTGTTTTTGCAAACGGTTTTCTTAATCCGCTAAATCCGATTACAGTTACCGGACAAGTACTGGAACAAATCACCAACGCTCCTATACAAGGTGCAATCGTTGAATTTCGTAATCAGGATTTTTTGTTTACAACCACCACCGATGCCGCTGGAAATTATATTCTCAGCGATATGATGGCAGGTACTTATGATTTTTCTGCCGGTCATTGGGGACATTGGAATCAGTGTGAGGAGAATGTTTCATTTACAGCATCCATCAATTCGAAAAACGCGAGTTTGAAAAAAGGGTATTACGACGATTTTCGACTCAATTTCGGTTGGACAAGCATCGATAATGCAGTCAGTGGAAACTGGGTGAGAGAAATACCTATAGCAACCGGATTACCAGATGGCACACCTACCAATCCGCATTTTGATGTGGATACAGATTGCGGCAAAGAAGCATTTATTACCGGAAATCAGTTAGGAACCTACACTGCTGCTGATGTTGATGGTGGTCCAGCAGTGCTGATCTCTCCGGTGTTTGATGCAACGCAGTATACCGATCCCTGGCTGGCTTATTACCGCTGGTTTTTTATCCGTAATACACCCTGGGCTCCTAATGATACCTTGTTCATTTACCTAAGTAATGGAATGGATACTGTGCTATTGGAAGCTGTACACTTTTTTAATACAGATCTGTCGCAATGGATTGAAGTTGGATTTCCAATTTCTTCTTTCATTACGCCAACTGCCAATATGCGCATGATACTTTCCATTGAAGATGATCAAAGTCTTGGTTACCATATTCTCGAGGCCGGACTCGATCGTTTTTATGTGTCGGAGGGAGATCAGTTAAGTGATGGTACTGTGGAAAATAAAAACGGAATTCGGCTTTTTCCAAATCCCAATAACGGGCAATTCTCGGTTGAAATGTTGAACGGATCTCAAATAGGGAACTGGAGTATTTTTGATGTGAACGGACGATTGATTCAGGCGGGAAATACGGAACATTCGAGGTTAACGCTCTCGGATACAGGGATTGAAGACGGATTATACCTCTTTTTGACCGAAAATGGTGAAGCCTTGCGACTAATGATTGTCCGCTGACAGGTGAGGGGGAATTGCTAAATTAGCAGCCTCAATCTACCATCAATGAACGAGAATTTACTTGCAGGATTTACCCCCTTATCAACGGAGAAATGGATTGAGCTTCTGAACAAGGAGCTTAAAGGAAAAGATTACAAGGATTCTCTGATATGGCATACGCGTGAGGGATTTTCACTGGAGCCATTTTACAACACGTCAAGCGAAGCCGGTTCACCCGGAGTGTATCCTTACCGCCGTACACGCAATACCCAATCTCAACAATGGGAAATTGATCAGGAAATTCAGATCAGTGCTATGCCGGAGGAAGCAAATAAATCAGCATTAAAAGCGCTTGATTCCGGAGCTTCATCAATTACATTTTGCGGTACGATTTCTTCGAAGAATGAAATGAAATCATTGTTGAAGGATATCGGTATCCAATTCATTGAAGTTCGTTTTCGGGGTATGAACAATCCAACTGAAGTTTACCAATGGTATGCAGAACTTTTTGAGCAAACAGGAGCAGATTCGCAGGCCATGCGAGGTGCGGTAGAAAATGATCCGATTTCACAGGGATTATTAAATGGAGGTTTTGGAGAATACCACGCACATTCCGTTACAAAACTTGCAAAAGAACGGAAAGCCAATCAGGGACGATTCCGTACTGTAACGATTAACGCATCGATTTATCATAATGCAGGTGCAACAACAGTTCAGGAATTAGCATTTGCGCTTGCACATGGACATGAATATTTGAATGCACTTGTTAATGCGGGATTGACTATTGACGATGCAGCTTCGCATATTGAATTCCGATTTGCATCATCCGTAGATTTTTATTTTAGTCTTGCAAAAAACCGTGCATTTCGTGAGTTATGGGCGAACGTAATTAAAGCGTATCAACCGAAACATTCGTGTTCACATAATGCCTTTATCATTGGAGAAACTTCAGGTTTATTCCAATCGCATCAGGATCCCTATTCCAATTTGTTGCGTTTTACCACCGAAGCATTTGCAGGAATAGCAGGTGGATGCGATGCCTTTAGTATAGCAGCATTCGATGGTACAAACTCCGATTTCAGTACCAGAATGGGAAGAAATATCCAGCTCTTGCTCCGTGAAGAATCGCATTTGGATAAGATTGTTGATCCTGCCGGAGGATCATTTTTTGTGGAGGAACTTACTCAACAACTCATTCAGTTTGCATGGGAAAAATTTAGAAGTATTGAAAAAGACGGAGGAATTCTGAATTATATTGTAACAGGAAAACTGGTTGAAGAGTGTTCATTTTCTGCTGAACAGTTACGATCCGATTTCAGATCTAAAAAGATTCGGATGATTGGTGTAAATGTATATCCTGATCCCCAAAAAAAGAAAGCAGATTTAACTTCTAAAATTCCCGCTTCTCTAAAAGAATTCAAAGCACTGGAGTGTTTCCGTATTTCCGAAACTGAAATTCCTGCTTCCGTTTAATGATCAGAAACGGATTCCATATCATTTCCACCGCTCAAGGTGGCACCGGCACATTTTCGAAGTGGTCGGATGGTTTGTTGCTCTATGAATTGGAAGCCGGAAATGATGTGCATACTACAATTTCTGATCTGGAAAAAGATGTATCAGCAGCGAAATCTGTTCAAAACGGAGAACGATCGATTTTCCTTTCCGATATTCGTCAACTCCGTCATTTAAGTCGCGACAAACAACAATTTATTTCAAAGCAGATGCCTGGATTTTCTACGGCAGCTGCAGCATTGGTTGCATCACCTTTATCACGTATTGTCATGAACGGATTCATTTTATTATTCCGTCCTGATATTCCAACCCGCTTATTTGATGATCCTGAGAAGGCAATTGAATGGCTAAAAAAACAGGCAACATGAGACCTGAATTTCCACCAATCACAATTGTTGATTCCAACGAAAACAAGAATCAACCCAAAGCACAGGAAAATGCCTGGATTACACCGGAACAGATTTCACTTTCATCGTTTTACCGAAAGGAAGATGTAAAAGATACTGTTCAATCTTCTTTTATTGCAGGAGCACCACCATTCCTGCGCGGACCCTATGCGAGTATGTACGCTATTCGTCCCTGGACCATTCGTCAGTATGCCGGATTTTCCACTGCGGAAGAATCGAATGCATTTTACCGCCGCAACCTCGCTGCCGGTCAAAAAGGTTTGTCTGTTGCCTTCGATCTTGCTACACATCGCGGATACGACAGTGATCATGAGCGGGTAAAAGGTGATGTAGGAAAAGCGGGTGTCGCTATCGATTCGGTTTTGGATATGAAAATTCTTTTCGATCAGATTCCGCTGAATGAGATGTCGGTTTCCATGACCATGAACGGTGCTGTATTGCCCATCATGGCATTTTACATTGTTGCAGCAGAAGAACAAGGAGTTAAACCTGAAGAATTATCAGGAACAATTCAGAACGATATTCTGAAAGAGTTTATGGTCCGCAATACGTACATCTATCCTCCCGGACCGAGCATGCGGATTATCGGTGATATTTTTCGATATACTTCACAACACATGCCGAGGTTTAACAGCATTAGCATTTCCGGATACCACATGCAGGAAGCAGGTGCAACAGCAGATATTGAACTTGCGTATACTCTGGCCGACGGACTTGAATATTTACGCACCGGTCGCGATGCTGGTTTGGATATTGATGATTTTGCACCGCGACTTTCCTTCTTTTGGGCTATTGGTATGAACCCATTTATGGAGATTGCCAAAATGAGAGCAGCACGGATATTGTGGAGCAAGATTGTAAACCAATTCAATCCGAAAAATCCAAAATCACTTGCATTGCGAACGCATTGTCAGACATCAGGATGGAGTTTAACGGAACAGGATCCCTTTAACAATGTTGCTCGCACATGCATTGAAGCATTGGCAGCTGCATTTGGGGGAACACAGTCCTTGCACACCAACGCTCTTGATGAAGCCATTGCTTTGCCAACCGATTTTTCTGCACGAATAGCCCGCAATACCCAATTGTACCTGCAGGAAGAAACAAATATTTGCAAACAAATTGATCCCTGGGGCGGTTCGTATTATGTGGAACAGCTGACAAACGATTTGGCACAACGAGCATGGGAACTGATCTCTGAGGTGGAAGAATTGGGTGGTATGGCCAAGGCAATTGAAACAGGTCTGCCGAAGTTACGCATCGAAGAAGCTGCCGCACGCAGACAGGCACGTATCGATTCGGGTAAGGATGTTATTGTGGGGGTGAATGCTTATCTTTCGGATGAGAAACAGGAAATTGACATCCTGGAGGTGGATAATCAGAAAGTACGTTTGTCGCAAATTGAGCGATTGAAACAATTGCGAAGCGAACGTGATGATTTGAAAGTGAAAAAAGCATTGGCAGATCTCGAAGCTTGTGCAAAAACGGGTGAAGGAAATTTATTGGAACTCGCTGTTGTGGCAGCACGGTTGAGAGCAAGTCTGGGAGAAATTTCTACTGCGCTCGAAAATGTTTACGGAAGATACAAAGCTCAAATCAGGGCAGTATCCGGAATATATTCTTCAGAAGTGAAACAGGATCAGGATTTCATTAATGCATGTCGCCTCGCTGATGAATTTGCATCGCGTGAAGGTCGTCGTCCGCGTATCATGGTTGCTAAACTTGGTCAGGATGGTCACGACCGTGGGGCAAAGGTTATCGCAACTTCGTTCGCCGATATGGGCTTTGATGTGGATATTGGTCCGCTGTTCCAAACCCCTGCTGAAGCTGCTCGTCAGGCTATAGAAAATGATGTTCATATTCTTGGGGTTTCTTCATTAGCGGCAGGACATAAAACGCTTGTTCCGGAAGTAATAACTGAGCTAAAAAAAGCAGGACGAGAAGATATCATTGTCATTGCAGGAGGCGTTATTCCCCAGCAGGATTATTCGTATCTCTTTGATGTGGGTGTTGCTGCGGTATTCGGACCGGGAACGAAAATTCCAAAAGCTGCTGCTGATATTTTAAACATTTTGATGAATGAATGAGTTAACGGAAAAAGTCACCAAAGGCTGGGGCTCTGTTAAAGTTGGCTCAATGGAAATGGAAGTTGCCATGCTGGTAAAAATCATGGTGGTCATTGCTTTCATGGTGCTTGCATTGGTAACTGTGAAAGTGCTCATGAACCGTTTCATCAAACGATCATCCATCAATTTGCGACTTGATGCGACACGCCTTAATTTTTTTCGGAATGCACTGAACGGAATTATTTATGTGATCGGATTTATTTCCATCATTTACCTCATTCCGCCATTACGTACAATCTCAACCACGCTTCTTGCCAGTGCCGGTATATTCGCCGCTGTATTGGGATTTGCATCTCAGCAGGCTTTCAGTAATATCATATCCGGAATTTTTGTTGTGGTATCGCGGCCATTCCGGGTGGGTGATGTCATTCGTGTTGGTCGGGATGGATCCATGTCCAATGAACTTGTTGGTACTGTAGAAGACATCACCCTGCGACATACTGTTATCCGCGATTTTCAGAACAGGCGGATTGTGATTCCCAATAGTGTAATCAATATGGAAGTTGTAACAAATAACAACATTGTTGATGAAAGGGTTCGTCGCCATCTGAATGTTACAATTTCATATGAAAATGATATTGATAAAGCTATACATATCATTCAGGATGAAGCGCGAAAACATCCGTATTTCATTGATGGAAGATCGCGGGAAGAAATTGTATTGAATCAGCCTGAAGTAGATGTTCGAGTAGTTGCCTTAACCGAAAACGGAGTACAGTTGAGAGCCTATATCTGGGCAAATAATTTTGATCAGGGTTGGGACCTCTTTTGTGATCTGAATCAATCTATCGTCAGGCGTTTTCAACAAGAAAAGATCGAAATCTCCTATCCTCACAGGGTATTGATTCAAAAACAAAAAGCATGAATCGCCGTAAGAAACACGGATTACCATCGGGTTCGCTCATTCATATGGGAGATCATAAACTGCACCAGGTGGAGTTTTCGGTGATGGATTTTAACGAAGAAACTTATTCTGAATTTGAAGTGAAATCCATCGATGATCTGGCTCCGTGTAAATCGACAGAGACTGTTTCATGGATAAATATTGATGGAGTTCATGATGCTTTGGTAATTCAGAAAATCGGCGAACATTTCCAATTGCATCCACTTTTGCTTGAGGACTTAATGAATCCCAATCATCGTCCCAAAATAGAAGATTTTGATGACTACATTCATTTTACGCTGCGCATGCTCAGTTACGATCGCGAAAAAAAGCAAATTGAGCAGGAGCAGGTCAGTTTTGTATTGGGAGAGCATTGGGTAATCTCTTTTCAGGAGACACCTGGAGATGTTTTTGGTCCAATCCGCGACAGAATAAGGAACAATAAGGGACGCATCCGAAAATTGAAAGCAGATTACCTGGCATATGCGCTGGCAGATATTATAGTTGACCACTATTTTTTGATTATTGATGAGATCGATGAAGAAATTGAAAAGCTGGAAGATGAAGTGCTCAACGGAAAGAATGAAGAGATTCTTCGGAGTATTCAACACCTGAAAAATGAGTTGTTGTTGTTGCGTAAATCCACTTTACCGGTGCGCGATGCGGTTGGAAATTTAATGAAAGGAACTTCGCGGCTTATTGCTCCGCAGACCACTGTGTTTTTGAAAGATGTTTACGATCATACCCTTCACATTTCAGATTCGATTGAGATCTATCGTGAAACGCTGAATTCGCTGATGGAAGTTCACCTTTCTGCATTGAGCAATCGTCTGAATCAGGTAATGAAAGTGTTGACCATCATTTCAACAATTTTTATTCCCCTCACGTTTATTGTTGGTGTTTACGGTATGAATTTTCGTTTTATGCCGGAACTTAGCTGGGAATATGGATATGCGATGGTTTGGGGAATTATGATTCTTGTTACTTTGTTTTTAGTTTACATTCTACGTAGGAACAGATGGATGTAAAAAAATTAGAATATCCTGCCAAAGTACTTCTTGCCTGGGCTGAAGCAATTTCGGGGAATCCAAAAATCCGCGACTGGCTGATGGCAAACGGGTATAAGGAACTGGGTGTATTCACCTTTGCTTTACGCAATAAGGAAGATGCGCGCAAATGGCTTATGGAAAATGGATTTCCTCATCTCATGGCACTGATTAATGGGGTTGAAGGAAATAAACAGGCATTGGAATGGTTGCGCCGCTTTAATTTTACCGTTCTCGAATACATGGCCCTGGCCAGCGATGGAGAAGAGGAGGCTTATGAATGGCTGAGGAAGAATGGTCACTCTGAGTTATTCATGGTTGCTAAGCGGATTCAAATTGTAAAGGATGATATTGAGGCCGATAACAATGATCCTCATAAGATAAATTTTGGCTGATCACGATGTTATCAACAGTAACTGGATTAATGATGAGTATTTAGAGTGTTGTTTTTCAATGTATTAAACCATGTTTTAACAAAATTCTGTGGATTATTTCTGTTCTGTTAATTTCGTTCTATTGCGGGATTTATTCTATTTTCAAGCCACCAAAAAAAGGACCTCCACACCCACATCCATGAAGAAAACGTTACTGCTCCTTACACTTGCCTTACCGGCTTTCGTTTTTGCTCAATCTGAGGATAAAGAAAAGAAGAAGAACTTCTTCGAAAATTCATACGCAGGACTATTGTGGGGACCTGATTTTTATTTCTGGAAAGACAAAGCTCCTGCAGGAAATACAGGTTATACTTACAACAGTCGCTATAGCCAGACTTTCGGGCTGGAATTTGTAAAAGGCCTTTCAGATCGTTTCCTGTTGTCTGTCGGGATACAAAAAGCTTCTAAAGGGTTCGAACGTATCGATAAATGTTTGGTTTGTGATGAAAATGCATATACACCCGAGAATAAAATCACAATGCGTTACACCGAAGTTCCTATTACCGGTATCTTCCTGATTTCGAATTCTCGTATTGATATGCTCGGTACATTAGGATTTACCAGCAGTATTTTGAGCAGAGTGGATCAATCCACCAAAGCGTACGATGGATCAATTCAGTATTCCAATCCCAAGGCCGGTTTCAATGAATTTGCACTTAGCGTTGTTGCAGGAGCAGGGTTCAATTACACAGTCAATTACCACATTCTTTGGGGAATGAATTTGCAGTACAAACAACCTGTAGTTGCATTTACAAATAATCCAGCTTCAGGTGCGTTTGGAATTGGAGTTAACACCGCCTTTTACTACAAATTCTAAAAAGCTTTTTATAAATGAAAAATCCCGGTTAGTCCGGGATTTTTTTTTTGCTAAAATGTTGCCTTGGGTTCGTTATCCTGATCAAGAGATTTGAATAACTCTTGTAGCTCTTTTATTTTATCGTTGTTGCCAAGTTTTTCGTACGAGTAGATCAGGTTTGTGATCAACCGTTTTACAATAGCAAGATTATCACAGGGAGTGAAGTATTCCGGACGAGGTTCTATTTTTAGTTCCCGAAGAAACTGTTCAATCTCTTTTTGATTGAAGATAGATCCTCTGCTGAAAGGATTAACATAGAACATAACACCATAAGGCGATTCCTGTCCGATTAATTTTAAAAGGTTGCGTTCGTCCAAATAAGAAACCACAAAATGATTAGGCAGATTAACGCCCTTGATAGGAACGTCCAGTTGTTCCGCAATCAGAATATAAATGATGGAAAGCGACAATGGATTTCCTTTGCCGGTTTCAAGGACATTGTTGAGATAAGAATTTTGTGGTGCGTGGTAGTTTTTTTTGTTGCCCGATAGGTTGTGAACATCAAAAAGAATATGGTTAATCACCCTGATTTGCTCAAAGGCCGTTAATCCGTCATTCAGCTCGAGCCAAACATCCTGCTTTAGCTGGTATAATTTCTTTCTGATCTTTCCTTCATCGAGATCCGGATATTGGTAGCGGTTTACAAGTAAAACGCCTCTCAAAAGATCATTTGCACCATCGCGTACCCAATGAGATAGACCGGTTTTTACATGGTCAAACTGAATATCGTGAATCAGATCTTCAATTCTGCTCTGAAAGGAGAGACCGAACTTATTGTGTTCCCAGTAATTTTCAAGTGCCGGTATTACCCCATAACCGAAATCCATCAGCTTCTTTCGGATATGCTGGTACACGCGCTCGTCCGGATCATCAATCAGGGTGATCAGTGCATTGATCTCTTTGTCGTCGGACATACTCGTCATCATTGCAATATTAACGACGAGAAGCCCTCAAGGTTTCGGGGTGGCAGAGGTAATTATGAATAGGGGAGTGTTGAGTAATATATTTTTGGTGACACGTGAAAGGTGACCGGTATCTGTTAAAACTGAATCAAAAGGTGCTATTCCCCTACCAATTTCAACCATAAGTATCGGAAATCACACTTCACCACTTTCCGCTCACAAATAACTAATAACTAATCTCCCCTAAATCCTGTCAAGAACAAGTTCCACCAATTCATCAATTACTTTATGATAATCTTTAGAATAGGCTTTGCGGTAGCGATTGGCAATAATTGCACATACGGTTGTGGCCTGGTGTCCCAACAATGCTGCCAAACCGTAAAGCGCAGAGGTTTCCATTTCGTAATTACAAATGCGGTGACCATTTCCCGAAAAGCTTCTTAATTTTTCATTGATATCGCTATCGAGAACCGGTAAACGCAGAATTCGTCCCTGCGGTCCGTAAAATCCGTTTGAGGTAGCTGTTATTCCTACGGTCATACCTTTTCCGATGCGTTGAAACAACTCTTCGTTTGCACGCACAAAATAAGGTGGATTTAATTTGGGCGACCACATCATGTGATCGATAAAGGCTTGTTCCAACGCAAACTCATCTTCTTCCGGCTGGTTGCGGTAAAATCCTAACACACCGTCGAAACCTACCGCATAGGAGCTAACAACAGCAGTGTCCACCTGAATATCTTCCTGCAAGGATCCTGAAGTTCCCAGTCGTACCATCTGCAGTGCTGAATGCTGTGGTTTAATCATGCGGGTGTTCAGATCAATATTGACCAATGCATCAAGTTCATTCAGAACTATGTCAATATTGTCTGTGCCTATTCCGGTGCTGATTGCAGAGACGCGTTTTCCCTTGTACGTTCCGGTATGGGTGATGAACTCTCTGTTTTCAACTTTATGTTCAATGGTATCAAAGTGCCTCGAAATGCGTGCAACACGATTTTGGTCGCCAACAAGAATTATCTTTTCAGCGAGTTGATCGGGACGCAGATTCAGGTGGTAAATAGCACCCGCAGGAGTGACAATCAGTTCCGATTCCGGAATAGGTTCATCACTCTGCCGTTTTGCAGCGATTTGCATGGTTATTTATTATCCAGACTTCCGAAAACCGATTTCAGGATATCGGAAACACGTGCCATGGGGTCTTTGCGAATCTTTTTTTCCTCATCGGCAATCAGTAAAAACAGTCCGCCCATTGCGCCTTTGGTAACGTAGTCATCGAGATCGGGATTTACCTGATCTCCACCGCTGATTTTGATGATCTGGTTGTAACGGGTAATAACCGGATTCCAGTATTCGGTCAGTTTTACCGTTTGCAGGGCAGTCTGAACCTTGGGTTTAAACGTTGTGTAGAGTTGTGAAGAAGTTTTTTCCTTCAGGTATTCCGTTGCCGCATTGTCCGGACCATTTAAAATACCGAATCCATCTCCTATGCTCATGCCGGTAATTGCATTTACAAAAATTGGAGCCGCTTCTTTACAAGCTTCTTCAGCACCACGGTTCATGGTTTCTACAAACTTGTCGACTTTATCCTTCATTCCCACCTGTTCAACTTTCTCCTTCACTTTAATGGCATCCGGAGGAAAAGGGATGAAAATGAGAGGGTTTTTAAAAAATCCATCTGCCTTGGAAGCATTGGATGAGGAGTTATTGGTTCCCACCGTAAGTGCTTCACGCAATCCGCGAATGACATCTTCGTTGGTTAATTTTTTTTCGGTTGACGTTCCGCCCATTACATTGTTGGCAGAATTAAGTGCTTTGTCGAGTTCGTTACAAGCCACAAGTGAGCCTGCAAGAAAAAGGGAAGAAATAAGAACAGTACGCATGTTTTGTTTGTTTATGCTCAAACTTACAAAAATTCTGCCACGATGTTTCGGAGCAGATGGCATTATGCATTGTATTTTTACCCCATGAAAGCAGAGATCATATCCATTGGCGACGAGCTATTAATTGGACAAACCATCAATACCAACGCGGGATGGATGGGACAGCAACTGAATTTGATCGGGGCGGGACTGGAAAGGGTGATTACCATTTCCGATTCCAGGGATGCTATTCTTAATACCTTGAAAGACTGTTTGAACCGGGCTGATGTAGTGTTAATTACCGGAGGATTGGGACCAACTAAAGATGACATTACCAAACATACATTGTGTGAGTTCTTCCATACGCGTCTTGTACGCAATGCGGAAGTTCTTGCCAGAGTAGAGAAATTCTTTTTAAAACGTGGAAGAACAATGCTGGAAAGCAACCGCCAGCAAGCAGATTTACCTGAGGATTGTACGGTTTTGCCAAACGATTTTGGTACGGCTTCGGGAATGTGGTTTGAGAAAGACGGTAAAATTGTGGTATCGCTTCCCGGTGTTCCTTACGAGATGAAACACCTTATGGAGATGCAGGTCATTCCGCGACTGAAAACAAGGTTTTCGCTACCTGTTATTGTCCACCGAACAATTATGACTCAGGGAATAGGGGAGTCTTTCCTTGCTGAAATGATAAGCAATTGGGAAACAGAACTGCGTAATGCAGGATTATCGCTGGCCTATCTTCCATCGCCGGGAATTGTAAAATTGCGCATCACGGGAAAAGGTCCCGACAAAGAAGCACTCGAAAAGAAAACACTTGAATTTGAACAACGTTTATTGCCGCTCATTGAAAAATTTCATTTCGGTTTTGATAATGACCTTCTTGAGACAACGTTAGGCGATCTTCTACGAGAAAAAAAACTCAGCCTTGTCACTGCCGAAAGTTGCACGGGAGGATACATTGCTCATCGCATTACCAGTATTCCGGGTAGTTCGGATTATTTTTTAGGATCAGTGATTTCCTACTCCAATGCTGTTAAAATCGAACAATTGGGTGTTGATTCCACGGACTTGAATACCCATGGAGCAGTAAGTCCTGAAGTGGTGGAACAAATGGCAAAAGGAGTGATAAAAAAGTTACACGCAAGATGTTCCATAGCTGTTTCCGGTGTGGCCGGGCCTGATGGGGGATCAGACGAAAAGCCGGTTGGAACAGTTTGGATTGCTGTTGCATTTGATGATCGGGTGGTGTCGCGAAAATTTCTTTTTGAACAGAATCGTGAACGTAATATTACACGGTCTGCATTAACCGGAATGATGATGCTGCGTCAGCTGATACTTGGAACCATTTAATGATGGTCTGGTTCGGATACAACATTTATTTTGCTCTGTAATTCCGCAAAATCATAAAGATCGCGGTCGAACAAATGCGACAGGGAAATATTGCCCAGTGCATTAAACATCACAGCCTGACGATCGGGATATTTTTCTTCCCATTCTGTCATCATACGCTTTATCACTTTCCGCTGCATGTTTTCCTGCGAGCCGCATAAATTGCAGGGTATAATTGGGAAGCCTCTTTGTGCTGAATAAAATTCGATGTCCTTTTCCCGAACATATGCCAACGGACGAATCACCACATGTCGGGCATCGTCGGTACGGTATTTGGCAGGCATTGCTTCCATTTTTCCTGCGAAAAACAGGTTTAAAAAGAATGTTTCAAGGATGTCGTTCTGGTGATGACCAAGGGCAATTTTGGTGCAATTCATTTCAGAAGCCGCATCGTACAATATTCCGCGGCGAAGACGGGAACATAGGCTGCACATGGTTTTTCCTTCAGGCACCTTTTCTTTCACTACGCTGTAGGTGTCACGCTCAAGAATGCGGTACGGTACATCGAGTTGTTGTAAATATTCGGGTAAAATATGTTCGGGAAAACCGGGTTGTTTCTGATCGAGGTTTACAGCGATTATCTCAAACGAATTTTTCATAGCCAGACGGATGTGGAGGAGCATATCCAGCATTGTAAAGCTATCTTTGCCGCCGCTCAGGCAGACCATGATTTTGTCGCCGGGAACGATCATGGTAAAATCATTTACCGCTGACCATACATTCTTGCGAATGCGGTGGGTGGTTTTTTCCATAAGTTCCTGATCGCTGATTTCCATGGTGCAAAAGTACATTGATTCGAAACAGGAACAAAATGTTAAACCTTTAAGCAAAACGATTGTTAGTCTTTTCCAAACCATTTGTAAGCATGTTTATCCGGATTGTTTTCGCTTTTTATTTGTCAGTTGTGTATTGTGACCTTGTTTCTGCACAGAATCAGGGAGTCATTAACGGGGTTGTAAAAGATAAACGATCGCAGGAATTGCTTGCCGGCGTTTCGGTAGTGGTTGAAGGAACAGACCCATTGGTAGGTACAGCGAGCGATGAGAATGGTCGATTTAAAATAACTGTTGCAGCCGGTAGTTATAATATCAAGGCAAGTTTTATTGGGTACCGAACTGAGATAAAGTATAATGTTGTTGTAACGAGTGGAAATGCCAGCTACCTCACCTTTGAATTAGGCGAAGATGATGAACAGCTTGAAGAAGTTGTGGTAAGTACCAACAGAACTATAGAAGTCGCCACACTGGTAACACCACTATCTGTTCAGCGATTAAGTACAGAAGAAATTAAAAGCAACCCAGGTGGGAATTTTGATATTTCCCGTGTAGTACAAAGTCTTCCGGGTGTGGCAGGAACATCAGGTGGTGGCGGATTCAGAAACGACATTATCATTCGTGGTGGTGCTCCAAATGAAAACGTATACTATCTCGATGGAATAGAAATTCCTGTAATCAATCATTTTTCCACGCAGGGAAGCGCGGGTGGTCCATCCGGTATTCTTAACGTTTCTTTTATCGAAGATGTTACTTTAAGCTCAAGCGCTTTTGATGCACGGTTTGACAATACCCTAGCGTCGGTTTTTCAATTCCGCCAGAAAGAAGGTAATCCGGATCGCGTTCAAGGAAATCTTCGTTTAAGTGGTACCGAATTCGCCAGTACGTTTGAAGGGCCGATGGGACCTAAGACTACTTTTCTGGCTTCGGCGCGACGGTCGTATCTCCAATTTTTATTCAAAGCAATCGACTTGCCAATTCGTCCCAATTATTGGGATTTTCAAACCAAAATAACGCACCGAATTGACAAAAAAACCACACTGACATTTCTTGGTGTTGGAGCTATTGATGAGTTTACGTTCGGAATTCCCAGAGAAACAAGTCCGGAAAAGGAATACATTTTGCGTTCATCACCAAATATCAACCAGTGGAATTATACCAATGGAGTTTCGTTAAAACGAATACTCGAAAATGGTTATTATACGCTTGCTTTAAGTAGAAACATGTTCAATAACCGCATCGATCGTTTTGAAGATCGACGAGATGGAGAAGAGGCCTATCGTATTACAGGGTTAACAAGTCAGGAAATTGAAAATAAATTGCGATTTGATCTTACCAGATTCTATGGGAAATGGAAAGTGAGTTATGGTGCAGTTGGGCAGTATGTGAAGTTCAATAATCAATTGTATAATCGTATCCGAAAGGAAATTATAGATACATCCGGAAATGTAATTCAGCCGGCAATTGTTATCAATTACAATTCTGCAATCGATTTTTTCCGCTACGGCGCATATGTACAATCTGCACGTACTTTTTTCAGCGATCGCTTTGGTGTTTCTGCTGGAGTTCGAACAGATTTGAATTCATTTACCAATTCGGGTAACAACCCGCTCAAAACCCTTTCTCCGCGATTGGCACTTTCTTATGCCTTATCCAAAAAATGGAAACTCAATGCCTCTGCAGGAACCTATTATAAATTACCTATTTATACCGTTTTGGGATACAGGGATGCAAATGGAGTTCTTGTGAACAAGGACAACGAATACATCCGTTCCACTCATTACGTGGCAGGAACAGAATTTCTACCTCGCCAAAGCACAAGGATTACGGTTGAAGGATTTTACAAGCAATATTCCAACTATCCTGTTTCTGTGCGCGATGGAATATCTTTGGCCAATCAGGGAGGTGATTTTGGTAGTATTGGTAATGAAGACGTCCAAAGCACAGGAAAAGGTATCGCTTACGGAATAGAAGTATTTCTGCAGCAAAAACTGACCAAGAATTTCTTTGGTGTGTTATCTTATACCTATGTGCGATCAGAATTCAGTGGCACAAATGGCATTTTGGTTCCATCGGCATGGGATTATCGTCACCTGGTTTCTGGTATTCTTGGTCTAAAGCTGAAAAACGGATGGGAAATAGGCCTAAAACATCGTTTTGCCGGTGGAGCACCTTATACTCCGTTTGATACGGTTGCATCAAAATACAATTACCCAAGTCTTGGATTTGGAATTCAGGATTTGAGTCAGTTAAATGTTTTGCGATTAAAAGCATTCAACCAAACCGATTTGAGAGTAGATAAAAAGTGGAACTATAAAAAATGGACGCTCGATCTGTACCTTGATGTAACCAATATTTTACTTTCCAAAAACGAATCATTCCCCAGTTACACTTTCGCCAGAAATACGGATAATTCAGGATTTGCAACGACCGATGGTTCAGCACTTCGCCAAGATGGGAGTAACGGTATACCTTTGATATTGAGGGATAATGAAGCGACGGTTCTTCCTACAATTGGTTTTATCATTGAGTTTTGATTTACCCGTAAGATTTCTATTTTTGCAGTCCGAAAAAGATCGGGATGTAGCTCAGTCCTGACGAACCGCCGGAGGCGGCTGTCAGGATTAATGAAAAGCAGGCTTTTCATTAATTGGTAGAGTACACGTCTGGTTCTGACGAAAAGCATTAAGCGGTTGTCAGGATGCTGATATCCGCCAATGGCGGATCGTCAGCAGGGGCAATAGTTTTTTGAAATAAAAAGAGAATATCTTAATCTTGATTAAGAAAATTTTCGGGATGTAGCTCAGTTGGTAGAGTACACGTCTGGGGGGCGTGTGGTCGCACGTTCGAGT
>ERZ761602.423-NODE-423-length-92831-cov-25.283468_pt1 | contig 92831 bp, 85 predicted proteins | sample MGYA00512165_ERZ761602 | MGnify/ENA primary metagenome ERZ761602 (study PRJEB28899, sample SAMN02445085) | bioreactor sludge metagenome | biome: EBPR sludge; isolation source: Thorneside wastewater treatment plant | place: Australia: Brisbane, Thorneside...
GCAGAATACTGCGAAAAGTAGTAACTTGGCTTTCATGATAAATTCCTCATGATTAGTTGTGTGTAAACTGTTTATTTATAAGATAGTTATATAAATTTTTAACCTTTATTTCGTATCATCCGTGTGGTGGTTTGAACACACAGTTCTCAATGCTTCTTGCCTAAGAAAAACACTTTTGCATAAAACACCAATAGCGAAGTTCTCAAATTTTTCTCACATAAGCAAAAAAATATTGTTTTTTTATGTAAGAATTTTCTTTGCCTGCTCGTCAATGACCTGCGGATAGACAGTTCTTTCGACGCGCTTTATACGCTCTTCCAATGTTTCAGGAGTGTCATTATAAGCGACCGGTACATACTCTTGATGAATGATTTCTCCTTCGTCATACTCTTCCGATACCCTATGTACCGTCAAACCGGAAATTTGTTCCATTTTTTCAATAACTTTTTTATGAACATGGATTCCATACATTCCCTTACCCCCATATTTAGGTAAAAGTGCCGGATGTGTGTTCAATATTAGCCAATTTTGATTTGCGACAATCTCGTGAGGTACCAGCTTCATATAACCCGCTAAGATAATGAGACGAGCATGATGTTTTTCAAGCACCTCCTGTAAAGCATCTATATAGTGGTCATGCTGTGGATGGGTCACACCGCTTATATGATAAAACGGAATACCATACTGCAATGCCACTGCGGATATCCTTGCACCCGAATTATTCGATATAATCGCTTCTACATGAAAACTGCTGCCCATAGTCTGCGAAAATATAATGATTGATTCCGCAAGAGTACCGGCTCCACTGGCAAAAATCACAATTGGTACTGTTGTTCCTCTATTTTGTATCATGAAAACTCAAGAATTGTACGGCAAAATTATGAAGTTAAGAATTGATGAAAGAATATTCACTATATCAAGAGCGGGCAACTTACTTTATTTTTCACGAACAATACTCGCTCATTTTCATATACGACAGAATGTTAACATAGCAATTTCAGATAGTTCGCAGCGTCTCATCGCCACACATTATTTTGCGATTATCCTACATTTCATTTATGATAACTCAACCATTTCACTCTATGAAGGGTTTTTCAAATCTCTTCAGCGATTTACTCCAATCTGCGCCATATATTTCTTCACGTTTTCCTACTCTTGACGATACTTTTGAAAACTATATGCGCAACAAAGCACTTCGTTGTGACCGAGAGAAATTAACACAAGTACTTCAGGCATCCCTCTCTCACCTGGATTTAACGGAAAAGCAACAACACAATCTTCACTTGGCGGGCTTACAGAATACTATGGCAGTTGTCACCGGACAACAAGTAGGTTTTTTAGGCGGACCGCTTTACACACTTTACAAAGCATACTCCGCAATTGCTCAAGCAGAAAAGCTTCAAGCGCAGTATCAATCGTTTAATGTTATTCCTCTGTTTTGGATTGAAGATAATGACCATGACCGCAACGAAGCTGCCGAAGCATATATTCTTGATAAACAGGGTATGCCACAGCAGATTATATGCCCTGCCGATACTACCCTTTCCGTACAAACACCAGTGTCTGAACTGTCTATAACAGATGACATATCCGCTGTGCTCACAGCACTTGAGCAGCATTTACCTGAAAATGAATATACTCGCGACCTTATGCCGCTTCTCCATACTATCTACACAGTCGGCACAGAATGGTCTGTGGCTTTTATGCGTTTATTGCAGCATTGGTGCGGCGAAAAAGGACTTCTGTTTGTCAGAGCATCCGATATTCGTAAATCCGGGGCTTTTGCTTCTATAGTAAAACAAGAACTTGCTCATCCAATGCGCATACTCGAAACCGTGCAAAAAGTAAATAATGAACTGCGCAATAATGGCTATACGCCGCAAGTTGAACCTTCGGCTGTCAATCTATTTTATCATGATGGCACTACTCGCAAAAAAATTAATTATGAATCCTCTCGCTTCCATGCCGGTGAAAAAATCTGGACACAAGATGAAATAATTCAAGAAGCTAAAGAATCTCCGGAACATTTTTCCCCGAATGTCCTTTTACGTCCTTTATGTCAAGATGATCTTCTGCCGACATGTATGTATATTGCGGGTCCGGGAGAATGTGGATATCTCGCTCAAATCAAAGAATGTTATTCATTGTTCGATATTGAAATGCCGGTGATTCATGCTCGACACTCAGCAACATTGTTACTCTCACAACACCAGCGTCTATTAGATAAAGTTCAAAAGTCACCCCTGTTTTTTATGAGAAAATATCATGAAATAGAACAAGACATAGCCCATGACATGAGCGACAAAGACTTAGAGCTTCTCTATCAGCAAGCACAACAAGATTTAGAACAAGTTCTTGCCCCAATTACACATTATGCCGGTAACACCGACCAATCGCTCAACGCAGCTGCTGCAGCAGCACAAAAAACTATCTACGACACCTTAGATACTCTCAAGAAAAAAATCACAGCATCAAAAAAAAGGCAGGAACAAACTTCCTTTGACCGTGCAAAAACGCTTAGTAACTTTCTCTACCCGAACGGTACGGCACAAGAGCGAACCTATAGCCCAATTGCTTTACTGACAAAGGTGTCTTGGCAAACATTCCATGAAACACTTACATCTTTGACGGCTCTCTCCAATCAATCACATTACATTATCACTTTCACTCACTAAAATCACGTATCTTTGCAGTTGATTAATCTTACACTCTATATAAAACGGAGACCTACAAATGGCAAAACCATACATATTAGTTGTTGATGACAATAGAATAACAACGAAATTGTTGCGCCGTTACCTTGAAGCAAATGGCTATGAAGCCGCTGAAGCATACGACGGCGTTGAATGTTTGGAAAAAGTTGCTGAACGTGCACCTGACGCTATTGTTTTGGATGTCATGATGCCTCGCTTAGACGGCTATGAAACCGTCAAAAAATTGCGCGAAAATCCCGATACAGCCAAATTGCCGGTTGTCATTGTTACCGCACTCAATGATGTTGCTAATCAACTCAAAGCAATTGAGTCCGGTTCTGATGACTTCTTGAGCAAACCGATAGAAGAGAAACTTCTTATCGCAAAAGTCAAATTGCTCTCCACAGTTAATATGGAACGCAAAAAAGCACAAGCACTACAGCAATTATTACAACAAGCCGCAGGCGATAATTATCAATCGCTTCTTGCTTCAGCAGGAATAGAATAATACTAGTATGCGCACACCATGCGAGAAAAGCGTCGCAGTGATCGGAGCCGGTATCGGTGGGATGACTACGGCGCTTTTGCTTTCTCATAAAGGATATAAAGTAACCGTCTATGAAAAAATGCCTTCAGCAGGCGGTAAAATGAGACAATTTCGCTTCGCTGACTGCACCTTCGATGCCGGACCTTCACTCATTACCATGCCCTTTATTCTCCGCGATTTATTCAATACCTTAGGCAAATCACTCGAAGAATATATAGATTTGATTCCCATTGAACCATTATGCCGTTATTTCTGGTCTGATGACTCGCAATTCGATGCCTATGCCGACCCGGAAAAACACGCTAAAGAAATTGCACAATTTTCTCCTGATTCCGCTCATCATATTCAACGCTATCTGGACCATGCAGGACAAGTATATCATGCAACAAAAGATATTTTTCTTTTCAATAAATTTGAAGGAATAAAAGAATTTTTCAAAAGAAAAAATTTACCTTTTTTACCACTCTTTCCCAAGTTACGTACCCTAACAACTCTCCATAATTTTCATACAAAAAAATTCACAGATAAACGATTAATACAATTATTCGATCGTTTTGCCACATATAATGGCTCAAATCCCTATAAAGCACCCGCAACTCTCATGGTAATTCCATTTATTGAATTTTATTATGGAGGGTGGTATCCGCGTGGAGGTATATATGCAATTGCTCAAGCATTCACAAAACTATGTGCAGAATACAATATCCCCATACATTATTCCACTGCCGTCACAAAAATAACAACACATAATAATTCTGTTCAATCTCTTACCTTAGATAATGGCGAAACCATATCCTATGATTATATCGTTTCTAATGCGGATGCTTATTGGACACAAAAATATTTATTAGGAGAAAAACCCTTTATTCCCGAATTATCATCATCGGGATTTGTTATTATGGCAGCCGTGCGTAAAAAACCACATACATTAGCGCATCACAATATATTTTTTTCCGATAATTATGAAAAAGAATTTAATGATATATTTGAAAAAAAGATTGCCGCCGATGACATGACCATCTATATTTCAATATCATCATTGACCGATTCATCACAGGCGGCTGACGATCGTGAAAATTGGTTTATTCTTGTAAATACTCCCGCTGATGGCGGTAACAATACTTGGCAATATATTTCTGAAGAATATTGGAAAAAAATACAAAAGAAACTTCATGATTTTGGCGTAGAACTGTATGATGAAGATATTATAGAGAAAAAAATCATCACACCGGATAATTTTGCCAATGACATAAATGCAACAGGCGGCTCTTTATATGGCGGCTCATCCAATTCCCCATTTTCAGCATTTTTACGTCCGCAAAATATATCAAAAAAATATGACAATTTATTCTATGTTGGCGGCACTGTCCATCCGGGCGGCGGCATCCCCTTAGTTATCCTCTCGGGAATGATATGCGCCAAAGAACTTGATGGAATCACTCAACGCTGAACTCAATATAAATATGGTTGAAAGTCAATCAAAAAATCAGCATCAATACTATTTACCGAATCTCCCTCGACGACTGCCATTTCTCTAACCACGCTCTTTGCTTAACAGCGCGTCCGCATGATGAAACTTGACAACACGGCTCAAAGGACCTCAATAACCAACGAACACCCATCAATGAAGAAAAATCCTGCACCCTCTACAGTATATCGCTTCTGCGGAGCTTAAATGAAGATTTACTCAATAATATCACACAAATAAGCGCAAGACAATTAAAAAGTTTCACAGTTTTCGAGGAAGTGTTATTCTACGGTGATGTGATGATAAATATACATAATTGACTTGTTGCGATGATGAATCGCTAAAATATATATTATTAAATACAAAGGATTAAGAATATTTATGCATACAATAGATTGTCACGGGTTTGAATGAAATACCTTCTTTGCGTTTATTATCGCTTTTTGACGCAGAATACATTAAGGGGTGTGGTTGTCATAGAAGAACGTACTTCCGGTAGTCCTCAAGAGTTAACTTTTCCTGCATATAAATCACTCTTGTTTTTCACTTTATTTTCTTTGAAGTTTGACTTACACTATGTTAGGTTTCGTATTCAAGTAACAGATATCAAATGCCAAGCGGAATATAAATTTGAGTCGGAGAATCTTGAGGCGTGCTTTAAGCGAAACAGGGTTATTACCGAAGTGTGACTGTATCTCGGTAGAAGGGTTTAGACAATATGATAAAGGACATGGTACGTTTATATTTTAGGCACCTTAATTTCAAGGTCGTATATTTTTCTATCGAATATTTTGTCGAATAGTGTCATTTTAAAATAGCCACGAACGGGAGGCGAATTTGCGCAGTTACTAAATGCAAACGTAGTTTGTCAATGAAGTACTTTTGCAAATGTAGGGACTTACGCCGTTGGTTTTCCCATATTGACGCAATACGTCATTCATTTCCCCAAAACTACAAAACTTTGCTTATCCATCCAAATATGAGTAAAGGAAAATTCTCTATGCCGGAGTAAACACTATGCCGAAGTAAACACAGAGATTTAGAGATTCATTGCTGTGGAATCCGCCCTACACCTTATCCTATTATCACTCATTTTTCTAAACTATTACTGATGAGTTGTGGAAGAGTTACCGTTGTTAGCGGTAGTAGCTCGTTGGGTGCCAATATTTTCACTTAGAGTTTGCCCGTTCCGTTTTTTGCTTTTTGGATGTTTTAATTATTGTTAAATAAGTTAAAATTGTCGTTGTCGTTGAAAGCACAAATGTCAAAACGCCATAAGAAATGACCGACTGTTCATGGTAAACGATACCGTCTGTTTCACTAAAGTAATTTCCTTCCGAATTATATGGTAATGTCAAACGATTTATGAATATCGAAGCAAAAACAATTGTCAGAATAGCTAAAAGTATGGTTGGTATTATCAATAATATTTTTTTCATTGCCTTCTCAGTTCAGTCATCATCCATTACCACTATCGGGAGGCGGATTTGCGCAGTTACTGAATGCAAACGACTTTGTCAATAAAGTACTTTTGCAAATGTAGAGACTTACGCCGTTAGTTTTCCCATATTAACCCAATACGTCATTCATTTCCCCAAAACTACAAAACTTTGCTTATCCATCCAAACATGAACTATAGGGGAGGGGGAAAAGTGCTCTTTTACTTTCTCCATTTCCATCTCAGCCCGTCTGAGGTAAAGTGGGTGTTAGTGGTCAGTGCTTCTTTTATTCATTGTTGTAAATATGTCCTTCATACCATTCCGGTTTGTTTACAGGTAGCCCGAAATATCCCCAGTCAGTTAATGTTTCAATAAATCTTTCTCTGTCGTAATGGTTATAGTAGAACGGATTTAATGCTGAACAATAAAAGCCAAATTCACTAGCACTATGAAATTCGCTCCTATTATCAGTTGTTACTATTAATGTTCCCTTTTTACTTCCAAAATTTTTAATTAGTAAGTCATATCTTAAATTTTTATTGTCGGTCGTCAATATAAATGGTGTCTCAATTTGTATAGTAAGGTCTTGCGATGCTTTTTCCCAAGCCTTAATCAATCTCTCATTTTCTTTTTTATTGTCAGCCATTGTCTAATGATATTTTTCTAAAAGAATAATTTGTGTTTCAATTTCTCTCATCCACTCACTTGCAACATAAGCATAGTTGTCAAGATAACTATCAAGGTTGATATTGTTAATGTCATCAACCAAATGTGGTTTTATCTCAGTCTTCCAAAAGTCAAAGGATTTGTCATAGCTAATCCATTTTAATTTTTCACCTATGCAAGCCACAACAAATTCAAGTGGATACTTTCTTAATATTCTTTTAATGTCATCTGCTGTTAAATACCGGTTTCGTTTAGCAAAAATACTCTGATTGTCCCTCCAAAGGTTGTTTATTGGTATTTGGGTTACTATTTTCTTTGAATTGTCCATTGATTCCTATGTCTGGTTAGTATTGGCAACAAATCCTATTTCAACTCAATTCGCCATTCATTTCTTCAAAACTACAAAACTTTGTCTAGACAGACAAATATACGCTGTCTTCAGTAGCATGTCTAAGTACAATCGAAAGTAAGAAAGCCGGAATAGAGTACACACCACCACCACATATATACAGATGAATTTATGTGTCTATCCTGCTTTGGATAAAGAATGATAATTCAAACCGTATGTCCTTATCATTCGGATAAGATATTTATCTGTTGAAAAGTTCAATTATACTTTAAAAATCAAACAATTCGCCTAATAATCCCTTTTTATTCTTATAGCGCTTGTCGTCGTCTTTATAATAGCGATTATCATAGTCTTTGTGGTAGCGATCGTCCTTGTCTTTGGAAAAACGTTGACTTTCAACATACATATCTGCCTTGCTCTGTTTGACATTCTGCGAAGACCGTTCAATAATTTTATCAAGTTCTCCGCGGTCAAGCCACACGCCGCGACACTCCGGACAATAATCAATTTCAATACCATTACGGTCTGTCATGAGTAAACTCACATTACAATTTGGACATTTCATAAGTTTTGATGTTTAATGAGTGATTTTTTTCAACAATGTAGTACCCCTTTGAGAGATAGAGTCAATTTGCTGAGTAGATTTGTTTATTAATGTGTCAAGTTCTTTTACCTTGTCGGTTTCTTTATTGATAAGCGAGTCAAGCGTTAAAACTCTTTGGGTTTCTTTATTTATAAGAGAATCCAAAGACTGTGTCTTGTTTTTTAGCTTATTAAGTTCGCTTTCAACTTCATTGCTTAAATTTCCACAAGACGCTAATAGAAACATTGCTGATATTGTGAAAAAAACATTTTTGTTCATCCACTGTTTATGTACCGATGTAATATTCATTCTAGTATGCCATTATATTAATATTCATTATTTCTATGTTTTTTACTTTTCCTGATACTGAATTTTTACAGTATTTTTATAAACTCTTGGTAACTCATCATTCTCTCAACACCCTTTGTCCTTCCCAATATTGACGTCCGAGGGTTATGTTTTTAGTGTAAAGTAGCCATTCATATCCTATTGTTCTTATGTGCCGGTTGTCATTTTATTTGCTTGATATAATGCTATTCTGTTTCCTTCTGAGTCTTCAAACTCTGCAACAAGCCCAATGCCATTATCTGTTTTGGGATATAGAATTTTTCCGCCATGTAATATTGCTGATGTCAAGGTCTCGTCAATATTTTCTGTTGTGAAATAAAGCACTGCTCCGTCTTTTGTCGGCTTGTAAATTTCACCTTTTGCCAATGCTCCTGATATTCCTGAATTTCCATCAGTCATGGGGAATAAAGCCATCTCATTATTATCAATATGTTCTTTAGTAAAAACAAAGCCGAACACTGCGCCATAAAAGGTAATTGCCCGATCAATATTAGTCACCGGGATTTCAAAGTAAATTACCGGATTTGATTTTTTTGTCATAGCATTGTTATAAGTTTTTTGTATGGTGCTTTTCGATTTCCACCGGACGATTTGCCGCTTTTTTGCTCCATTTATCTGTTATTTTCAAAAATAACCACACATATCTGAGATTACGAAAGTATATATACAAAAATTAGAGAAACTCACTTTTCATGTATATATATTACGAAGGGTGTAAGTTTGCGAAAAAAACTAAATTTGCTACTTCTCTTCTTTCATGAGCCAAGCAAAAAATCCACTCAGAGTACCAAATAGAGTTTACATACTTCTATGATACTAAACTTAATGTATTACAATCAATTGAGATTGAATTACAATATCGCCCGAAATAACGCTTACATTATAATTTCCGGTAGGTAAATCTTTAACAGGTAGTATAACAGTTTGTTCGCCAATACTTAGACCACTTAGGTTTTCTGTTTTGACCAAAATACCATTGATATCTCGAATTTCTATGATTATCCCTGTCGGCTGCTTTAGCGCAAAACCTATGGAAACATATTGAAGTGAAGGATTAGGAAACAATGACAATTCAGTATGAATTATAGAATTCTCTTCATTGACACTTGCGGCAAATATTGAGAAACTGCGTACATCGCTAAACTCTCCCCAGCCGGTTTTGTTTCTCGTTTTCATTCGCCAGAAAAATGTCTTTCCATCTTCAAGGTTTTTGACTACTGTTTTTTCTGCCGTGATATTTGAATCTCTAAAGACAAAAGAATCGAAATTTTGTGAATTGCTTATTTCAAGCAAATGAACCAACACAGGTGCATCAGATGATTTAGCAGACCATGAGAACTCAATATCACTTTCAACTGTTTTCATATTATCTGCCGGTGCCACCAATGTAGGAGCATCAGGTACTTTGGGCTGTACAGCAGTAAATTCATAAATATCGGAGTAATCACCCCAAACCCCATTGGAAAAAGACGCGACACGCCAATACATCGTAATAGCCCACTCTAATTTATCCAATGTTTTTGTCGTATCTTTTAGAGTCGAATCCTCCATTATATCAGTTAAAAATAATTTATCCGAAGAGACTTGTACTTTGTATTTCTCTGCTATAGGATTAGTTTTATTCCAAGAAAGTGTTACCTGATTTTCTTTGATTTCTGACTTATCTGCCGGAGAAACTAATGTGACCTTCGGAGCTGTTATTGATATTTGGAACGAATAAGGCAAACTATAATCACCCCATCCTGCGGTCGTTTTGGCACGCACTCTCCAATAATATTGTGTATTATTTTTCAAATCAGCTACTGTAGTTTTTTCATCCTTTAAAGATTCATCTTTCATAACAATATTTTTGAATTCCTTATCCAAAGCCAATTCAAAGCCATAATTTATAGCAGGATTCGATGATTTTCCCCATTGAAAATCAACTGTTTTCTTATTAAGGTATTCCATATCGCGCGGAGAAATCAAAGCGATTGCATTAGGAAGATTTGTACGCAATAGCACAAATCGGTTTGGAGATTCGGTCATTGCATAAATCTTACCATCCGGTGCTTGTCGTATATCACGGAAACGCCCATAGCCGTTCATGCTCCTTGTTGAAGATACTCTTTTGTGATCTTTCATCTTTAGCCAATGAATATGGGTGCCTGCCAATGCGCCAATTAAAATATCTGATTCATTATTTGGTTGTCCATTCTGGATAAAAGTCATACCACTAGGGGCAATAGATGGAACCCAATACGTAAGTGGAAGCTCCATTCCCGGAAGAGTTGTATCGGGTGTTATTGGAGATCCATCGTAGTTGATACCAAATGTAACTGCGGGCCAACCATAATTGGTGTTTGGTTTAATCAAATTGAGTTCGTCGCCGCCTCTGGGTCCATGTTCGTGCGCGTATATTTCACCGGTTGCAGGGTTCATTGCCATTCCTTGGATATTTCGATTTCCCCAACAAAATATTTCAGGTCTTGTGTTGGGAACTCCTACCAATGGATTGCTCGCAGGTACAGTGCCATCATCATTGAATCGCAATATTTTACCCAAATGGTTATTCCTGTTTTGCGCATTATCCGGTGTGCCACGGTCGCCTACTGACATATAAAGTAGATTATTTCTATCGAAAACAATACGGCTGCCAAAATGAGCTCCGGAGTTAGCAATAGGCAATGCTCTGAATAATTCAGTGAAATTTTGAAGTTGGTTACCCACAAGTCTTCCTCTGCCTAATGCCGTTGTTTGTCCGCCGGTTGCGGCAACTGCATACGTAATATAGACAAAATTATTACTGCTGAAATTTGGATGCAAGGCAATATCCAATAGTCCACCTTGTCCATTTTGTGAAATAGCGGGCACACCACTTATTTCAGTAAGAGCGCCTGTAGAAATAGTATATCTATAAATTTTCCCTCTTTTCTCCGTAAAAAGTACTTCATTATTGTTTATAAACGTAAAGCCCCAGGGTGCAGAAATATTATTGAGCAATACTTTTTCTTCAAATAACTCAGGGGCTTGTGAAAATACCGGCTTGGCAGTAAATATAAGTGTGACAATGAGAATTGACATACTTAAGAGGGGTCTGAGATGCAACTCAGAAGAGAAGTAAGATTTTTTTGATGTTTTCATAGTGTTAATATATTAATTGTTTTCATAACCATTTATTTGGTATCACATTATATGTGATATGGTCTCATGACAACTAAGCTCTTGCTAAGAACCGAATTGATTGTTATATTATTGTAAGCGGATATGTTTAGTGTCAACCTATCATTGCCCGGTAATGTTTCGTGGCTATAAGATGATGGGACATTTACCATCAAACTGTCATAGAAGCACAGCACCCGCTTGACGCTAAGCCCGTATGCTTATTCGCCCAAAGTCGGACAAGTACACAACTTGTTTCCACAAAATTACAAGAGCGATATGAGATAAAAACAGGGGGCTTTCATATCATCTAAATCTCTGTAATTCAATACGATAAATGACATTACTTCTTTTCAAATGCACGTACTATGCAAGGACATAAAAGGTTTCAAACAAAAATGCTTTTACACAAGTAACTATGGATGACCTTGTGCCCGCTAATCATTTCTGTCACATTCTGCGACAAACATTCTATTCGCACTTGGTCTATGATGCCACAGCTCTCAATAGATGGGGCTTTTGCTTACACACGGCAGGCAATCAAGTGCAAATAAATAAGTCTTGCCGAGTGCGATGTGTGATAATCTAAATAAACTGTTGAAATTTACGCTCAAAAATGCGTCAAATCCAAATAAAAGAGAAAGGAATACATCAGGTGATAAAGGTCAAAAAAAGAGCAAAATTCAGAGTAAGTTGATGGTAACAATTGCTTCAATAAACCCTACGAGCCGTAAGAATATAGAATATTCTTCATTGTAGGAACGGCGCTACGTAGAACGCATTTTTCTAAAAAATTATCTATGAGTTGGGGAAGAGTTACGGCTGTTAGCTGCTGCCTATTCTGTCCATTGGTTCTTTGAGTTATGTCCTTTCATTATTGTTGTCTAATTATTAAGATGCTATAGCATATGGATTTTCAATTATCATCCTAAACTATTAAATCAAGCAGTCCACATAAGCCCGCGCCAATTATAATTGTCCAAGAAATCCAATCTTTAAATTCATTGTTTTGGTGTTTAAGAAACAAAATATGAAGTCCTAAATGCACAATCATAAAAATATTAAACCCCTTTATAAACGCTTCTATGTCTTGGCTGTGTGTCAGCTGCCAAAATACAAAGAAGAATAAAGGAATGTGTGCAAATACAAATACTATGTGTCCTAACTTGTCACTGAGCAATGAAAGTCCAGGGAAAATTCTCCACTCTTTGCAACGAATTGCGTCCATTTCGTGCATTGTCAGTAGTGAAAGTCCTAAATAAAAGAATATATGTGTTATCATTGTATTTTTTCTAATTGATTTTATGTCTTTTCGTTTCTGTTTGGGTTGCACCCAACGGAAGGCGGATTTGCGCAGTTACTGATTGCAAACGTAGATTGTCAATGAAGTAATTGGGCGAGTAACCTTCTAACTGTCTTTGGAACACGAAACCACGCCTTTTGGGTAGATGCTGTTACTAACTGGGAATTCTGTCTATGTGTTTATGGTTCGAGAATTATTTTTTGTGTCACCTTTTCATAAGGTGTTTCAATCGTCAAAATGTATGTTCCACCAAAGTCAAGGTTTTTAATTTTACGCTGAAATGTATTTTCGCCTACAACTAAGTTGGCTAAAACTCTTTCTTCAATTTTTTTACCGTCAATATTATATATAGAGATTTTCGTTTCTGCAATTTTGTTTAAATTGAATTTCACTACAAAATCACCATCATTAGGATTTGGAAATACTTGCATTTTCAATGTTCCAATACTTTGTTCATTTAGTTCGTGAATACCTACAGAAGAGTTTTTTATAACATACACTTTAAATATTTGGCTGCTTGCACTACTCTGCGTTCCTGTATTTATAAAAAATATATTTCCTGCTGTGCTGCTAATACCGCCATAGATGTATCCAACCAAAGTTGTGTCTGCTGTAAAATCGTCTAATTTAAAAACAGCATTGTCATACTGAGGAATATTTGTAATGGGTATAAATTCAGCACCCGCCCCCAGTAAACTTGGCATTTCAATCGGGAGTTTATACTCTGCCATTGTTCCAAATGAATTTCTTGTAACTCGTGCAATCGTTTTTACAAACGGAACATTATTATCTTGTACCAAAACGCCTAAACTGTCGTAGTATTGAGCAATGCCTCCAAAAAAGACATTGTGCATTTCATTGTTTGATGCGGAATACAGAGGTATAACAGCACAGTGGTAGTGATTATAGTATTGTTGAAATGTGTTATTTACCGCATAACTTGTGCTGTCAATATTTACACAATTTAAAAATGGCAAATCAACGGTAGGTTGGAATACACCTGAAAATACAGTAATACCTTCAGCACCATTTGGTAAAATTTGATGTACTGCATTATAGTCTCTGCGGTGCAGGTTTGTAGCGTCAGTAATTGTGGGTAAATGTTTTATCGTAATCGTAGTTCCGTCATCTGTCAAGTTGAATTTACGTATTGAATTCGTATAAACTTGAGTGTAAGTAGGATTGCCCATTGGATTATAGTTACCATCAAACTTATTACCACCAATTAAGTAAAATGTGTTGTTAATCTTTTTCAGATGTCCGCCTGTTACCGCAAATTGAGGATCGTTAATTTGTCGAAAATAACGTGTGAATGAGGTACCACCTATAACTGCATTGATTACGCCAGGAACATCAATGGCTGTTAAATTATCAAAAGTTTTTCTTGCAGCTGATGCGGTATTATAGCCATAGCCACCAATGACATATAAGTAATTTCCTTCTTGGTGAAACTCCATATTTGTCGAACTTAATTGTTCTTGCAATGCAACTGAAAGCGATGTAATTGGTGCTGTCCATTTTTGTTTCGCAACAGGGTCAATAACGATGAGCTGATTGTTATTTCCGGCTATGTCAAATGCGGCAAACGGCTGTCTGCGGTGAAGCCCGTCAAGTCGACCACCAACAACAAGCCACTTGCCATTGTGTTGTCCAAATGCATAGGCTTGAAGCCCACCAAGACCCGATACATTCATTGGCTCAATATAAATATTGAAAGGTGTCGTCTGAGAAAAGGCGGAAAGACTTAAGAATATTAGTCCAAAAAATGTCGTTAGTTTTTTTGTCATTTTTATTTAGTATTTTATTTGTCCACAAATTATATTATTGTTGTGGGGCTGTTTGTGACCTTTGTTGCATAAATAATATTTAGTTTATGTCGTCCGCCGCGCTTACACCCAACGAGAGGCGGATTTGCGCAGTTACTAAATGCAAACGAGTTTGTTAATGAATTACTTTTGCAAATGTATATACTTACAACTCCCGTATTGACGCAAAACGCCATTCATTTCCTCAAAACTACAAAACTTTGTTTGTCCATCCAAATATGAGCAATGGAGATTTCTCTATGCGGGAGTAAATACAATGTTTTAGACGTTCTTAGCTGTGGAATCCTCCCCCTGATGTGCCACTTTGCGAAGGCGGGGGTTTTTTATCACAAAACTGTCAACTTGTACTGCGTCTATGAAAATCTTGGTTGTAAATTCTCCGTTTTTTTGTGGCAGCTCCAGAAATCGTTCTATCGAAAAATCAAAACGACACATCAAGAACAAGAATCAAGGGGGACTCTTCATAGTATAGACAGATATTGTGATTTATCGTACATGCTGTTATTTATCGGAGCATCAAGACTTATACAACCTAAATTAGTGACTATAATAAGCAGTTGCATGTTTTTTATACATCAATAGAACTATGAAACATAAAAATAATATAAAACATACTATCACTGTGGTAATTACACTCGGGTATTGGCAATTAAAACCACTGGCAGATACATGTTTAAGTAGTATTCCAAGATATGCCCATATGAGAACAAAAGCATAAACCACATTTCTATCTTTGAGCATCCGTAATATTCCAATTAATGTTCCAACCAACAAAATAATACTTGTCCAGATAAAATCAGCAATTCCAAATCCGTTCCAGCCTATACTCACTAAGAATACTGTCATATTAGCAATAGCTGCCACAGTAATCCATCCGAAATAAATGCTAAATGGTGTGGAAACAAATAGTTGTTCCAGCGATGTCATTTTCTCAACGCGGAGAATGTCAGCAATCTTGATAAGTAGTATAAGTAGTATAGCCATAATTAGCACTGACAGACCGATGAAATCATAATGCCAGGCAAAAATCCATGAGATATTTGCAATTGAAGTGGCAATAAAAAAGATGTTAATCTTCTTCAAAAGTGCTTCTTTCTTCTTAATGCTTTCAGATATGGATTGATAGAGCATATATCCTGCAAGCAGAAGGTAAATCAGACCCCAAATAGAGAATGTCAGACCGGCAGGAGCAAAGAGATTAGGATATGCATCGGATATTGCACCGGTAGAGCGGTTATTAATTGGCAAGCCATTTGCCAAGAAATTAACAAATACCATTACGATATAAGTCAATCCTGCAACAATTTTTATGGAGGTGTTTTTCATTTTCCCAAGTCCAATTTAAAAAAATTATGAAAAAAAATCATTCATTCATTGGACAATAAATCATATACACAGTTGAAAGCCCAACTAGAACATTTACTGCATTCTGTAACAAAGGTATAGATTCCAACATTACTTTAGCAAGATCAAACTGGGATAATCCTACTAAACCCCAGTTTAAACCACCTACTATGACCAGGATAAAAGCAAACCAGTCTAATGCATTTTTTTCTGTCGTGAAATATCACTCAAAAACTATAATAAATCACAGATATATCATTGTTTTGTTTAAGTCCGTTTAGAAATGCCCCCCTCCGTTGGTTAGCTCTCTTTACCAATTGGATTTAACGGGAGGCGGATTTGCGCAGTTACTGAATGCAAACGCAGTTTGTCAATGAAGTAATTGAGCAAATTCGTAGATGTACGCCGTTGGCGGGGTGCGTCTATGGATGGAATCCGCCTCCCGATGTGCCGCCGAATGGCGGCACATCTCTCATATTGACGTAAAACGTCGTTGATTTCCTCAGAACTACAAAACTTTGCTTATCTATCCAAATATGAATCATAGGGGAGGAAACAGTGATATTTACTCTCTCAGTTGTTACTTACGCAAGCTAATGCCTTTGTGCACTCGACCGATCTGTTGTAATAAATCTGATTTTAAGTCCTCCGGTAAGTCGTCCCAGTGTAAGTCAAGCATTGCCCCTTCAAGTGAATACAAGTAATAGCATACCGGAAATGTTTTTCCCGAATTTTGTTCGCATATTTTCTTATACGCCTTTACAGATGTCATTTCTGCCAAATCAGCAAGCGAATACACACCAATTTCATTCAGTCGCCTTATAATCGTTGATCCTAAGTTTTTTGCTTCTTTCAAGCTATTTTTTGTTTTCGTTTCCATACCATTATTCTTGGGGTGGCGAATACTTAACAATGTCAATACCAATTCCATTAGGGTCTTGAATGGCAAAATGTCTGTCGCCCCAAGGCTCATCTCGTAATTCCACTTTTATTTCAACACCTTGCCTTTTAAGGTTGTTGTAAATCGTGTCCACGTCTTCTACTTCTATGGTTAGATACATTCCTTGCCCATTGAATGGCTGATGAAAAAAAGGTTGTTGTGTGGGATGATGTGGCAGCAAAAAACTAAGTTCAACCTGTCGGTTAGGTGTGTGCATCAAAAGGTAAAATTCGTTTTCAAAGGTCACCCCAAATCCTAATTTGTCAGTGTAGAAAGTCTTGGTTTCTGCCAATTTTTCTGTAATAATACCTGGGTTGAGTTTCATATCTTTTCCGTTTTTTTGTTAATGATGATGCAAAATTACAAGCAGTAAAAGCCATAGGCTTGTAAAAAACGGACATTTTATCTTCCAAACGCTTTGCTGGGCGTAACGCCATAAAAATTCTTAAACTCCTTTATGAAATGAGCTTGATCATAATAGCCAAGGTCAAAGAATATCTTGTTGTGTCTAAGACTTTGTGTTGATGGTTTAGCATTCAGAATGTTTTGAAAACGTACTACCTGGCTAAATGTCTTCGCGGTGTCGCCAATATAAAACTCAAAGTATCGCCTTAATTGTCTTTGGCTTAATCCGACATCTAAATCTGTTTGAACATTGACAACCCCAAAATTTTTTAGAATTATATTCAAGGCATTTTGAAAGCGGCTATCAAAAGAAGCATTGACTTTCGCAATTATGTTAATGAAGTATGTGTCAAGCTTGAATTTAATTTTTTCAAAGTTGTCTGAGGCAGAAAAATTGTCAGTAATGTATTGAGAAGTTTCATTTAACACTATTTCCAGTCTCTCGAAACGATTACTTAATTCTTTTGCGTTAAGGTTGAAAAGTGACGGAAACGTTGTAGGTAGAAAACGAATACCCACATAATGAAAAGAATTATCAAGCGAGAATTCTGTATATTTTTTACAAAATCCCATCACGAAATTTTCCGAAGGCTTGTCGAGTTGAAAGAATATATCAATACAACCATCAGCAACAACTCTATAGGTAAAAGGGTCTTGAAGTATTTCTTTTGTTTTTAATTCCCAATAGCAATAAATGAAGGTTGAAAGCCTGTCATCAGGCGAAACTTCTCGATAGGAAACACTTTGCCCTGCCTGTTTTACAGTCGGTTGCACAGGTCGGTAAAGCCGTCTTATGTTGAAGTCATTTTGCACTGTTTAGGTCCTCTTAGCATTACGCCTCTCGTTTTGCAATTACCCGAATGTGGCGAATGAGCTTCGCTGATTTTTCAATTCGGATCACTAAACTGTCAACCAAGCACAAACTTTGGTAGAAGTACAAAGCTTGATTTAACCAATGAACCGCCTCTTTTGGGTTGCTGCTGTTACCTACTGGTGTTGTTTCTGTTGTCATTATTCCTTTATAAATTTTTGTAAATGTTTGAATTGTCCTTGCGTGATTGTAAGAATGTAAACTCCGTTAGTCAAGTTTGAAATATCTATGCGATTTTGATTTTTTCTATGAATTAAAACTTGTCCCAGAGAGTTACTAATAGAAATTTCACTTATTTCTGTAGGCGAAAGATTTATATTTAACTCTCTTCCTGTAGGATTGGGATAAATTCTGATTATTGGCTTTAATATTTGTTCGTCAATTCCAACTGTCGCGTTACATAAAGTATGTGCATTAAAAAAATTCCATAATTCAACACTTGCGTTAATGTCTCTATTAGTATTGCCTAAGACACTTGCTTGTGAGGCAACATAAACGCCGGGCCAAGTATGTCCACCGTTTATTAATTTATAAAACGTAACATCAGCATTACAGTCGCAATTTGTGAAAGTATAAAGTTCAGCGGTTGAGTTGTCAGATGTGAATGTGTCAGGAAGACTATACAGCGGATTTGCTGTTTGGCAGTTATTGTGTTTCACCCAAAACTGAACAGTTGTATCAACTGGAACAACAGGAATTACTTGTGGATTTTGCATAGGTCCACCACCATAGGGCATGGCAGGGTCCGTTGTCCCATTGAAAAATGCCATTGGAACTTGCTTTGTCGGATTGCAATTTTGATGTAAAACAGTGTCCATAGAAGAACCTAAACTTGCCATAGCTGCAAAACGGTCAGGTAGTTGACAGGCGATGCGTTGAACCATAAATCCACCATTGGAAAAACCACAAATGTAAATTCTATTAGTGTCAACATTATATCTAGTTATTAGGGTGTCTATTAATTTATCAATGAAACCAACGTCATCAATTCCGGCTTGATCAGCCGATGTGTTTCTTCCGTCTGCCCACGAGAAACCGGGAGGTGCAATTCCATACCCCTGAGGCCAAGCAACAATAAAATTGTTTTGGTCTGAAACTGGATTTAGCATTGAAAAACCTTGAGCATTAACCATATTACCACTTCCACCATGTAAATTCAATACTAAAGCTCTTTGAGTTGTCATCTCAAAGTTTGGCGGAAAGTGAACCATAAACTTTCGTTGATAAGATTGATGAATAATACTATCTACAAAGTTGTTTTGTCCAAACAAGTTGCAACTAAGAATTATCATTATAACTATTCCAATTATTAGTCTATTCATATTGCTTAGATTATCATTGTTTGTCAAGGTTCAATTGTTGTTAGTCATCCGCTACGTTTGCTGGTAACGGGAGGGCGGGTTGAGTTTCGCTGATTTTCAATTCGGAGTGCAAAACTGTCAACTAAGTACAAATTTTAATAGAATCACAAAGATGCAAATTTGCACGTCATCCCGCCTGATGCAAAGCCTGTATAGCGGTTCGTGCTTTCTATTTTTTTACTCTCAACATTCCCTGTGTCCCGAAGTTGGTATAAAGTCCCGTCATAATTTGTTCAAGATGTTCATTGTATTTCTGAATATGGTCTGCCATACCAATGAAATCTACTGTTATACGGAATGGTTTTTCTCCTTTGGGTTTTTCTATAAGTCCGGCAAAAGCATCTGCAACTTTTTGAGGGTCTTGTTGTGGATTGTTTTTTAACACATTTTCAAAATTATGTAATACTGCTTGCGGAACTTTTGCAAAATCTCCATAACTCGCTTCACGACTAAGGTCGCTTGGTCGTAACAAGTTTTCTGAAAAAGCTGTTGGATAACCACCGGGTTCAACAATACAATTCTCGATTCCAAAGCCTGAAAGTTCTACTCTGTAATTTTCCGCCATTGCTTCCAATGCCCATTTTGAAGCCTGATAAGTACCATAAAATGGTAATGCAATTCTTCCAAGAAGGCTTGATGTATAAATGATTAACCCATCTTGCTTTTCCCTAAAATACGGGATTACTTCTCGGTTCATACGTTGAACGCCAAAAACATTAATGTCAAATATTTTTTGGAAATCGCTCGTAGTAAAAAACTCTTGCATTCCAAGTACACCAACACCCGCATTGTTTATTAATACGTCTAAGCCTTTAAGTTCCGAAATGGCATTTTTAACGCCATTAGTAACACTTAAGTCATCAGTAACATCAATTTCAAGCACACTTGCACCTGCATTTCTCAGTTCTTCTGCGACATTTTTGTTCTTGCCATTCACGTCGCGCATTGAAGCTGCAACCTGATGTCCTTTTTGTAATAATGTCAAAACAGTTAATTTCCCAAATCCACCGCTTGCGCCTGTAATTAAAATTTTCTTTTTCATTGTCATTATTTTTAATAGTTGGAACTGTCGTTAGTTATACTGACCACTAATGGGAGGCGGATTTACGCTGTTGCCGATTACGTGATGTTAATTTGTCATGCTAAGATAAGATTTGAACGCGTAAAACAAAGCTCAAACCCACTAAAATGCAGGCAATAGAGCCAAGGTGCTGTTATATGAGGTTAATATTTATGTTTTCCCGCAGTCCAATCTTTTTGTTTTAAATATTTATCTCCTGACTCTATTGCTTCGTCCTCAAGCTCTGTTCCCATCGAGTCATTCCAGCGATTTAAATATCCAAAAAGAGCTATTACCCCAAGAATTTCTACAATTTCGCCTTCATTCCAATGCATTCTAAGATTCTCAGCGATATTGTCATCAACTGAATTTGGAATTGTGGAGCTGGCAAATGCAAATTCAAGCGCAACTCTTTCAGGTTCTGAAAATGCACTATGTGTTCTGAATTCCCAAATATTATTCATTTTTTCTGCTTCTGCTCCATATCTTTCAGCAGCTCTAATGGTATGAGCTTGGCAATATCTGCAACCGGCAACATTGCTACTTATATATCCAATTAACCTTTTAAGTGAACTTGTGACTCTTCCTTTGTTTTCCATCACAGCCTTATTAAGCTCTATAAAAGCATATGCAATTGAAGGTCTATGATACATTGTTTTAACACTATTAGGACAAAACCCTAATGTTTCATTAAAAAACTGAATCAAATTCTGGAACTCTTTATCTTCTTTTTCTTTTGACGGCAATACTAGTGGTCTTTTCATAGCACAAGTGTACTTTAATAAATTGCTTATAACGGGAGCCGGATTTGCGGAGTTACTGAATGCAAACTTAGTTTGTCAATGAAGTACTTTTGCAAATCTATAGACTTATGCCTCCCATATTGACGCAAAACGTCATTTGTTTCCCCAAAACTACAAAACTTTGCTTATCAATCCAAACATGAGTAAAGGAAATTTCTCTATACCGGAGTAAAAACAGTGATTTAGAGATTCTTCGATGTAATATCCATCCTTGCTTTATCCCAATTTTTCTAAAAAATCACTGATGATTTGTGGAAGAGTGACGTGTGTTAGTGGCATGCACTTTTAGTCTGTATAAAGTCTAAATTCTTCTATGTCGTGGTAACCAAAAATTTCAATTTCCGGGTGGTCATTCACAAGTTTACGAATTTTGTCAAGTGTCAATACTCTTAAATTGTTGTCATCTGCTCTTATTTTAGCCAGTTCATTTACAGGGTGCGTATCGTCCGTAAGTTCTACTCGCATATAGTATGCATCCGCAACATAGAACAACCATTTGTCGTTAATTTTTAGAGCAACACCACAATGCCCCAATGTGTGTCCAAAAAGTGGAACAAGATAAATCTCTGTTTCAATGCCGGCACTAATTTTCCGTGCTTCAAGTCCAAACCAATCAAAGTCAGTTTTTCCATATGTTTTAATCGTTGGATTATGCGCCAAGGGAAGTTTCAAATATCTTTGATTGTCCGAATTAAAATTATCAAGCTCTTCAACACTAACGTGGACTGTCGCTTTGGGAAAGTCAGCCAGTCCGCCAATATGGTCATTGTCTAAATGTGAAATGATACAGTCCGTCACGTTTTTAGGGTCAAGTCCTAAATTCTCAATTTGTCGCACCATAGTTTGGTTTTCGTCAAAACGATAACCGACAATATCAATAAGTTGTTGTCCTATTCTTTCAGTTGGATTTAGAGTATCTAAAAGTCCAATACCTGTATCTATCAGAATATATTTATCATTTTCTTTAACTAACAAGCAATGTCCGCAAACATTGTCGTTTATTGGCGAAACGATTTTAACGCAGTTTAAATGATGTATCTCTGTCATATTTTTCTGTTGTTACTCTGTTCTGTTAGGGTTGTCAATATCGGGAGACGGATTTGCGCCATCCATTTCCCCAAAACTACAAAACTTTGTCTATCCATCCAAAAATGAATAAGAGAAATTTCTTTATGCCAGAGTAAACACAATGTGTTAGAGTTTCATTGCTGTGGAATCTGCCCACGCTTTATCCCAATTTTTCTAAAAACTCACTGATGAGTTGTGGAAGAGTTAGCTCTATTGGCTGCTGCCATTCTTATTATCCATTAAGTTTTTCGCTATTGTTTTTCGTGACGGCTGTGGGATGGCGGGTTTAAATTATGTGAAGGAACGGAATTTTATGATTATTTTAAGACAGGAAAGGGCAAACTCTTTTACTATTTTTAATTTGTGTATCAGCTTTTAAGAATAGTAAATATGCTTGCCTTTGGAAAAATTTTAAAATATTGTTTTTAAGATTAATTAAGATTTATATCCATATTATTCTTTCCACGCAACTTCTTTAATAAGTACTTTTATAAAGACTTCAGTTTGATTCCTATAAACAATGTTCTTGGTTGGGCAGGACCGTACATAAAATTACTGTCTCTATTTTTCCCAATATCAAAACTACGTTGGAAAGCATTGAAAATATTTCTTACTCCACCATAAATTTCAATTCCATTGGCTAAATTTTCTATTGGTATTGTATAACCAACTTTAGTACCTAATTCTGAAAACGCATCAGAAGTAAATATTTCATCAATCGTTTGGTTTGGTGCTCCTGCAAAGTGCGGAACTTTCATTGTTCCTGTGTAGAGGTAATTAATCGTAGCGCTCCATTCGTCGTTTGGTGTCAAGGTCAAAATAGCATAACCATAATCATTAGGGGTTCGGACAAATTCTCTAATACCTTCCAAACCATCTATGTATTGTACCGGATTGTCAAATTTGCTCGATTGCAGAGTAAATCCACTTTCCAACTGTATATTTTGATTGTAATTGGCTCTCAGCTCTACAGTAATTCCTTGAACGGTTGCTCCATCTCCATTTTGTTTTTCAAATAGCTCGCCGAATTGGTCTTGCCCTACGGGCTGTAGGAAAAAAGCATTATTTAATCGATTATGAAATGCTTCTATGGTAAAACCGGCAATCCAATTTTCCATCAATTTATCATAGTTTATGGACCCACTAAAACTTTGCGATCGTTCAGGTATTAGGTCAGGTGACAAAGAAACCCTTGAAACACCACCTGCTGCAAATGCAATATGCAAATCGGTATCGAATGCTTGTGGAGCTCTAAATCCGGTGCCGTAGCTAAAACGGAATTGAGTGTGATTTTCCAGTTTATACAACAAGGAAGCTCTTGGACTAAAAATAAGATTATCTACCAAGTTATGTTTGTCCATTCTCACGCCCGAAAGCAAGGTGAGTTGAGGAATAATTTCCCAATCGCTTTGCAGAAACACACCAAAATCTTTGGTGGTTTGGTCTATCAAATATTGATACGTTGGAATTATATCCAGTACATCATCGAACAAATATTCTGTTCCTAATGTGAATACATTGTTTCCACTCAAAAAATCATTGACTCTATGATTTATCTGCATTCCAATATTTAAAGTTGATACAGTAGATGTTCCATAAGGTGGATTTGCGACAAATTCCTTGTATTCAACAGAATCGTCCGGTTGAATACCTGTGTAATGTTTTCTGTCAGTATTTTGCAAAGCCAAATAAGTGATTAACGAAGTATTTTCATTGTTGAAATTAATTTGATAATCTGCATTAGCCATCCAAACATTGTGTGTTCTTTCCTCTGATTGTTGAGCCAAATAAGCAGGTTTATCTTTAATCATTTCACCCCCAAAGCGATATTCATTGATATTGCTGATGCTAATTTCAAGTTTTTGATTTTCCTTTGGAAGAAAAAACATATTAGCTCCTATGGAAATATTTTCAATGAGCGGAATTTCAGAAAAATTATCAGCATTAGCATCGTAAAATCCGCGTTCGCGATTGGTTAGAAAAAAAGAAATGCCCGATGTATTATTCTCCGAAACTAAAGTAGCATTTCCGCTGATGATATTATCATTTGTATTTCCATTAATATTGTTATATCCATAGTCCAGAGAATAGCTGTTAGTTTGGGGAATTTTTGTCATTACATTAACTGTTCCGGCAATGGCACTTGAGCCATAAAGTGTAGAACCACCGCCTCGAACTACTTCAATACGATCTATCATATTAACGGGCAATTGCTCCAGTCCATATAAACCTGTAAGCGGACTAAATATTGGGCGACCGTTGATGAGAATTTGTGAATATCCTCCTGCCAAACCGTTCATTCTCAATTGGGTATAGTTGCAGGTTTGACAATTCGTTTCAACCCTTAATCCCGGTTGAAACCTTAATCCTTCTGAAAGGTTGCAGGCTTGAATATTACTAAGAGTTTCACTATTGATTACATTCACTATTACCGGAGATTCAGTCTGACGCATTGCGGTTCTTGTGCCAGACACTACCACCTCATCAAGTTCAAAACTGTTTGGAGTTAATTCAAAGTTCAATTCTACTGTTTCATTTTCTTTGAGTGAAATTGTTTTTTCGCCTTTGTCATAGCCAATAGCGGCAACATTTACTTTGTATGTGCCCGCAGGAATATTTTTTATTGTAAACTTTCCCGATGTGTCGGTTTTTGAACCGATTTTTGTTCCTTGAAGGAATACCTTTGCAAATTTGACGGCTTGGTTGCTATCGGCTGTTACTCTGCCTCTTAATGTTGCTGTATGTGCTTCTGTCGTGAAACTAAAAAGTGCGATTAGTATTGGCAAAACCAGACTAATGAAGTTGTTATTTGAACTCATAAAACTTATTTTTGACATTGTTATGGGCGCAAAATTACAAAGTTAGACTAAACTAACAAAATTATTTTGGAAATATTTCACTAAATTTGTGAAGAATGTACTTTATTGCTAACATTTATGTACTCATTAGCAGAAGAGAATTATCTGAAAGCATTGTTTTCCATGTCGAATGACAAAGGAGAAGTGAATGTTAATGACCTTTCCAAGCGTTTGGATATTAAAATGCCTACGGTGACCAGTATGATGAAAAAACTGGCGGCTAAAACGTTGGTACATTATGAACGCTATAAACCACTTAAACTGACAGAGAAAGGCAGAATAGAAGCTGCCCTGATTATCCGCAAGCATCGCCTTACGGAAATGTATCTGGTAGAAAAAATGGGCTTTGGTTGGGAACAGGTTCATGAAATAGCCGAACAGATGGAGCATATTCAGTCGCCCGAATTTTTTGCCAAAATGGACGAACTACTTGGCTATCCTAAGTTTGATCCGCACGGTTCACCCATTCCTGACAAGAAAGGAAGAATGATTTGGGCAACATATAGCAAGTTAAGTGAATGTAGGCAAGGTGATATTGTAAAAATAGCTGCGGTTGTCAATACCTCCGATGAGTTCCTGAGATTTTTAAACAGTAGGGAAATACACTTAGGATTGGAAATGAAGATAAAGTCTGTTGAATCTTTTGATAATTCAATGGTAGTCAACTATGATAAGCATTTGTCCGAGATGTTAAGCCATACGGTTTGTGAAAGGTTATTGGTCGAAAAGATTTAGTATAATGCTCTTTAATTTGGGTATTTAAGTTTGTTGGGTTTATAAAGGGACGGATTTCCATTGCCATTATCGTTTTAGAGCTTTACATTCCTGCGGGTTGAGCTTCGCTGATTTTCAATTCGGAGTACTAAACTGTCAACCAAGCACTGAACTTGAATAGAAGCACAAAGCTTGATTTAACCACTGAACCGCCACTTTTGGGTAGGTGCTGTTACCTGCTGGCATTTTTGGCTTTCTGTTCATTTTCAAGGTTGTAAAAATTCTGTATCACCATTCAATTCATTTTTCGACCAAGTCAATTGGTTTTTCAGTTTATTGTCGCCAAACTGTTTTATTGTTATTGCCTTCAATTCCGTATATCTGAAATTCTTTGAAATTCTCGTGTTTTGAAGGAAGTAGCTTCCTTGATAAAATTCTCCAAATTCTTTTATCTGGTCTTCAAGTTCTTTTGATTTTGTCTTGATGACAAATGTTCTTGAATCTGCAAATCCTGGTTTACAGTTCAAAATAATTTCTCCGTTGTCCGCTATCTCTGCATCAATAAATATGTTGTCGTAATAGTTTTTATTTTGTCTGTCAATAATTGCGAAAATGAAAATGCCAATAGATAAAACTATTGCACCAATTTGAAAAATCTTTTTCTGTCCTAGGCTTTTTGTCAAATAGGTTATTGTGAGTGGAATAAGTGTCAAAAATGCAAGATAAGGCAAGAGTAAAACGGCTAATAAAACTGAATTATGAAAATTAAATACCAAAAAATATCCTACTTCACTTGTCAGCAAAATTGAATAAGTCAAAGCCGTTAAAAGTGTCAGAAAGTAGCCAAGTCGGACATTTGCTATCACTAATATTGTCGATAGAATGAAAGTCGGATAAAGTAACAAAATCGGTATTGTATTGTCACCGATTCCATAGGCAAAAGTTGTCACGGTAATTGAGAAAGAACTTAAAAGTCCAACAATACATATCAGTATGATTGCTAGTCTTATTTTCTTTATTTCTCTGGTCGTTTCTTTCATTCGGTGTCGTTCTCTATGCTTCCAGGTAACGTTATTCGGCTTGGCGAAGGTGGCGGTTTTTACCACAAATGTTGATGAGGAGAAGCAAACTTTGATTAACCACAAATGTGTCTGCGTAGCACTGAACCGCCATATTGCCAAACCGATGTTAGCAGTAGTTTTTATTTTAATCGTTCTATCAATTCTTCGATATTTCCTTTCCATTTTGGGTAAAGTTCTTCGTTGTCTGTCCAAAGTTCATTTAGTTCAGAACCGTCACTAATAACTTTTTCTAATGCTTTTACAGCATTGGGCTTTAAGTCGTTTAAATCCAAATGTTTATTTTTTTCTACAAATTGAAAGAAATTTTCGTCTTCTGCGTCCACTCTTGGTTTTGTTCCATTAAGAATGCAGTCAATATATGATGCTGAAACTGTAACTGCGTGGCAGTCGTCATATTCTAAGTAATCACTATTAATTGCAGTCTCAAAAGCGTTTTTAAAAATTTCTTTCGGATTATCAGAGTTGTCAATTTCATCAACATAATCATATGCTGTGTCGTCGTCAAATATTCCGTATCCCCAAGCTCCCATAAATTTGTGTTCTTTAAGTTAATAATTATTGTTTTGTCTTTTGTCAGATTACGTTCGGTATAAACTTACCGCCGTCTCTCATATTGACGCAATGCGCCGTTCATTTCCCCAAAACTACAAAACTTTGTCTATCCATCCAAATATGAGCAATGATAAGTTCTCTATGCCGGGGTAAACACAATACGTTAGAGATTCTTCGGTGTAATATCCACCCTACGCTTTATCCCTCGGTCATTTTGCTAAACAATCACTGATAAGTTGTGCAACAGTTACCTGATTTATGCACAGGTTTTCAGTCCACCGTGTCATTGTAAGCCCTGTGAGTATTGAGCTTCCGTGTCATTGTCTGATGTGTTTGCCGAGCTCTGTATTGTTGTGATTTTATTTATTTAAAGCATTTGGATTTTATAAAAACAATTTTTTTCTGTATTGGCAAAGCAAGCTCTTTTATCATTTTTGGTCTATACGGTGGCTTGTGCGAATTGAAATTTAGGTTCGGTTGGCAATTTTTGAAATAGTTAAGCCTTGTATTAATATTGAGAAACTTACAATTATATAAGTTAATGTCAGCCAAAGTTCTTTACCAAAAGCTGAGGGAATCGAAAGAGCTAATGCAATAGAAATGCCACCTCTTAACCCACCCCAAGTCAATATTTTAATCGTATTTTGAGTTATAGGTTCTTTTAACCTAATAAGCAAACTGGGCAGATATATTGAAATGAAGCGTGCCATTAGCGTTAGAATAATGAATAATATACCAACAAGTAATACCTTCATTTCAAAAGAAATCAATAATAACTCAAGTCCAATTAATACGAATAGTAAGGCATTCAAAATTTCGTCAATAATCTCCCAGAATTTGTCTATGTAATCGTTAGTTATTTCAGACATTCCTAATTTTTTACCTTGGTTTCCCGTTATTAAACCTGCTACCACCATTGCCAATGGACCTGAAACATGCGAATATTGTGCTAGTGTATATCCTCCCATCACAGTAGCAATGGTTATTAGGGTTTCGGTTTGATAATGGTCTATACTTTCAATTAACTTGAAACTTAACCAGCCCAAAGCACCTCCGAGTAAAATACCTCCAATAGCTTCTGTGCCGAAAAGCATTATTGCATTACTAAAACTAAACGACTGACTACTATTCGCCAGGTTTAAAATAGTTAAAAATACTACTACCGCAACTCCATCATTAAAAAGTGATTCCCCTGCAATTTTAGTTTCTAAAGACTTGCTTACTCCTGCTTTTTTTAATATACTTAATACCGAGATTGGGTCTGTAGGTGAAATAAGCGAGCCAAAAAGAAAGCAATACATTAAAGGCATCTTCAATCCAAAAAGAGGTAGGATATAAAATGCGGAAATACCAATTATAGTTGTACTGATAACAACACTGAGCGTTGAGAAAAGTAGAATACTTAACTTTTCCGACTTTAAGTCGTTATATTTAATGTGAATAGCACCTGCAAACAACATAAAACTTAACAACCCCTCCAATAATAAACTACTAAAGTCTATATTTTTTAGGTGGCTTTCTGCAATTTGCGTAATGCCCGGGGAAAATTTACCTGTTACTAATAAGCAGAGCGAAAAAATTAATGAAATTACCATTAATCCTATAGTTGTGGGCAATTTCAAAAAACGAAAATTTATGTATGCCATTATTGCACACAACACTATTAAAGCAGAAGAGAGTTGAAAGATATCCATAATTATTTCCTTAAATTTATATTTAATTCAGGTGCTTCAACTAAACGGAAAGTTGTTGACGCAAATTTTATTTCACCATTAGTTGCTTCAATCTGTTTTAAGATTTTAGTAAAGAGTGCTGTTTTTGTCGCCCTTCTTTTTTTTGTAACTTACAACATACCGCAATGTATATTCCACCCAATTATCATTGACAATTGAAGAAACCATAGGTTATGTTTGGTAATCTTCTAATCTATGAACTTGTCTAAACAACATGCAATCACTTGTCAATACCTTGTATCGTTACGAAATAAAAACCTATACAGTTTGTCGAGAAATCGCAAAATACGTCACAATAATTACTAATCGTGTCTCGAACCGTGTTTTGTTACGTAAAACCATGAAGTTGTAAACTCAATAGTTCGATACACCTTTTTACAATTGTTTATAGTCAAAAGGTACTTGCATTTTTGACATGTTGAGATAAACTTTTACAATTAAATTACTTAGAAAAAATGATTCACAATAGTCTATTTGTATAAGCTCATTGTTTGTTAATGTTAATATTAAAATTAGGTGCTTTATAGTCTTTTTCTAAATAGCCGGAAGGGATTGTTGTCATATTCCCATCCCTTGCAGCACGATAATGTGGCGATAGAATTTCAATGCCGACTTCATTGCAACAATCTTGAATGTTTTGGTGCAATTGAGAATAAATACTAGCTTGTTCATTGGCATCTTTGGTATAAGCATTTATTTGGTATGACACATAAAAATCATCTAAACTAGTTTGTAAAACAAATGGTTTAGGATCTTTCAAAAAAAGTTCTGTTCTATCTGCCGCATTCAGCAATGCTTGATGCATTTCCTTCCAAGGAACGTCATAACCAATCGTAACAGTAGTATGCATAATCAAACCATTTCCCATTTCTGCTTCATTGCTAAAATTGGTTGTGTGGCTACTCATTACTGTAGAATTTGGAATAGAGATAATTTCATTTTTAATAGTCCTAACTCTTGTAACCAATAATGATTTTTCAATTATATCACCTACCACATCACCAATTTTTACACGATCACCAATTTTAAACAGCCGCATATACGTAAGTACTATACCTGCCACAATGTTTGATAGTGAACCGGCGGAACCAAAAGTAAATAAGAAGCCAAGAAACACAGATACCCCTTGGAAAATAGGTGAATCACTTCCGGGTAAATAAGGAAAAATCAATACAAACATAAAAGCATAAAGTACAACTTTTAAGATTTGAAAAGTTGGGTTTGCCCAGTCGGGGTAAAAGCCTGTTAATTGTAATTTACCTTGCTCAATTTCATTTTTAAGAAAATGAATACCTTTAATTACATATCTAAAAACTAAGAAAATGATAATAATGGTAATTAAGTTTGGAAGGTAATGCCATAAACTACTCCCCATTTGTTTGAGTGGATTAATCACATAGCCAAATAGCGTTTGTGCAAACGTTTTTGTCCAAGGGAAAAAGCCAAAAATAATAGGAAGAGCTATGTAGATGAGCAGTAAAAATAACAACCATTTTACGATAGTATTGACGGAAGTAAAGAAACGCACTTGCTTTGACGTATCAAGCAGCATGTAGTTTTTAATTTTTAATCCGTTTATTTTTCTACCCTCTTGCTGCTTGATTTTTTGTTCAGTAGAATTAAATAGTTTACCAATAAAATACAGTAATACAATGAGAATTGTGATAACCAGGACGGCAAGTCCTATTTCTTTCAATAATGTAATTAAACTTGTTTCTTCCTTATATTTTAAAACCGCATCAGTAATATCTTGGCTATATTTTTCTGCTAATTCCTTTTTTGTAGTGTTGTTCCAAATAGCGTCGTTTTCAGAAATACTTACTATTATAGTTTCTCCATTTACTATATCAAAAGTGGACTCTGATTCAACCAGCTTTAAACTTCTCTTCGTAAAAGAATAATCATCTTTCAACTTATTTATTCTTTCAGTGATAGCTAATGCCCTCTCGTGGGCACTAAAACTTCCAAGTTTTGTGTATATCAAAAACAATGTATCACTAAAGAAACCATTAACGGGATACGATATTGCATTTTTTCTTAGAGAGTCTATTTTAGCTTTTTTGTTCGCAATTCTTTGAATTTCTGATTTGTTGAGTTGATCTATCTTTTTTTGAAGTTCTTCTTTTTTTAGATTATCTGTGATGCTTAGTTTACTCAAGAGTATTTCAAGCTCAGATCGTTTTAATGAGTCTGCTTTTCTTTGTTGATCTGCATCAGCAAGTTTTTTATTGAAGTCATTCAATAAGGCGTTATTCAATGAATCGTTAATTTTTGAAGAATCGAGATTATTATGAGCAAAACTATTTGCAGAAAATAGACCAATTAGTATAACGAGTACTATAACCTTATTTTTCATTTTGTGTTTCTGATTTGTTGTTAAACAAAAGACCAAACATCATTATCAACACAGTTAATAGTATTACTTGAATCATTAGTGATTGTCCAACTTGCTTTAGTTGAAATTCAAGCGGTATTGAAATAAACAGTAAAATGGTTATTAAGCCCCTTGGTGCAACAAAAAGCAGAGGCATTAATGGTAGTTTCATTAGTCTAAGTTGAGCAATACGAACCAATATGAAAACACTAATAACCACACATGAAATAGGTAATACATCAAGATTTAGAACATCAGTTGTGTTGATTAAGAAACCGAATAATATAAAAAAAACAGTCCGCACTAAAAATGTCATTTCAATAACCAACTCTTTAAACTTATGTATTTCAGCATTCAAAACATCTGGTTCTAACCATTTTATAAATGAATATCTTTTTAGTTCATCAAGATTGTTGAGAAACAATCCTAGAATTAAAATAAAAAGTAAAGCAGGAAGATGCATCAGTTTTGATAAACAATAAACAAGTACTATTAATATGATGATTGGTATAAACTTGACGTGATGTTTAAGTTTTTTTAGTAAAATAGATAACAATGCTGATGCCATAAATGAAATGGCTATCATCGTAGCTAACTCAATTGTAAACTTCACAATAGAAGTGCTAGTGAAATATTGATTAGATAATACGAAGTTGAAGATGACAACTCCAAAAATATCCGACAAACTACTTTCATAGGTAACAAACTCTTTATTAATAGGATGTAAATTAGAACTGCTTGGTATGGCAATAGCACTGCTAATAATACAGAAAGGTATTGTATTTAAAATGGCATCGTATATTGGAAGATGGAAAGTATAATAAAATATTGATGAAAGACTTACGCCCATAACCAGCATTGGAATAAAAGCGGCTAATGAGGCTTGTTTGAGAACAGATACTTTTGTTAAGTTCACTTCTAGGTCTAAACCACCTTCCAAGACAATAAGTATTAAACCTATAGTACCAAAAATAGGTAACAGAGGAAATAAATCAGGCACAGCAATATCGTAAGTATTAACAGCCTGTTTAGTTAACCAACCCATTAATAACAAAAGAATGATGGAAGGTATTTTAGTGTGTTTGGAACTAATGTCGAATAGGTACGACACTAACAGCAAAACACAAGCAGCAATAATGAGTATGATTGACATATTTAAAATTTCGAAAGTTAATAAAACGATACGATAAACCTGTGAAAGCAAAACAATATTGAATTACTTGATTATTCCCATTTCAGACCGAAACACCTGATTATATATTCTTCTTAACCAAGTAATCAGAACAAGTATCAAATAGTATTTCGAAAATGTTTTGATTTATTTGCCAATTGTTCCCAGAAGGAATTTTTTGTTTCGCATAATAAGAGTACTATTTCTCTTTATATGTCAAAACCAATTTCTTTTGAATACAAATCGCTTAAATCATTTGATGAGAGAATTCAGCTAAGTCCATTTGTACCCTTTGTTCCCTTACTTTTACAAAGAACATCTTTCCATGGGATTTCAAATACTTCAGTATCACATTGTTCTTGAATCTTTGCCACCCGCTGAGATTTATTTTTTCGAGAATTTTCTACCACTATATATATTATTGTCCAGATAACTCCGAAAGCACCTAAAAAATTAATATAGTGACTATTTGTCAAACCAACAAGTTGTAGGATGATTGCCTTTCAAACACTTGTTAAGTCCAAAAAATACTGAATCTTACATTGACTATACGCTAAACTTGAGCTTTTAAGTAATCAATATTTTTTTCGTTTTGTCTCTGATTGATTTTGTTCATTGGCATCTTTTACAATGAGTTATAACCCTCGTTTTGACTGAATCTGTCTTTACTTCTCTCAAAACTACAAAACTTTGACAATACGGGCAAATCGGAAGTGCTCTTTCGCTTCTGATTTTGGTATCACTGTTTTTTTTGCCCCATCCCGATTCCCCGACAGGGAAGGCGAAAAAAAACGCAGCGCATTGTCTGATTCAATCCCGCCGAGATTATATGATAATAGAAATCAATACCGAACAATATTTTATCCCGCAGGGATGACACGTTTATAGAATTATGTGTTCAATGGGAAATGTCTATCCCTTCCATTCGACTGATTCGAAAAGAGTTCATCAACCTCAACCATCAATCGAAACGATATGACCTGCCACCCTTAGATGAGAACCCACCCCGTCAGACTGCGTCGGACACCCCTCAATGAGGGGAATTTTTCAAATTCATCACGTAATGGAATCCCGAAGGGATGATAGGATAATAGGAATGAATACACCCACCCCGTCCTGCGGAACTTTGTTACCAATTCTCGATAGATTTGGTTATGTAAATTCTTTATCGTAATATTGCAATATACAAATCGAGAAAGACACTATGGGCGCAACAAAAACGGATCACTTCACCGAACAACAAAATGCGATGGCAACACTCGCGAAGGCATTAGGTCATCCTGCTCGTATTGCCATTATTGACTATTTACTCAAGGTGAATGCTTGCATTTGCGGCGATATTGTTAATGAATTGCCTTTAGCGCAACCCACGGTCTCGCAACACTTGAAAGAATTGAAAAACGCAGGCATCATCAAAGGGGAAATCGAAGGTAATTCCATTTGTTATTGCCTTAATATGGACACACTTCAAAAACTTGCACATTATTGTCAATCCATTATATCAACACAACAAACACAGAATAATTCTTGCTGTTAAAGAAAGGAAGTTTGTTATGTCAAGCACACTTACGCATGAAGAAAGCGTCAAAGAAATGGTAAGGGAAAAATATGCCGCCATTGCTCTTCAAGACAAAGAAACGAATGCTTCATCATGTTGCGGCGCAGGTGGTTGCAGCACAGAAGTCTATACGATTATGAGTGATGAATATCAGGGTATGGAGGGCTATAACCCTGAAGCAGATTTAGGACTCGGTTGCGGTTTGCCGACACAATTTGCTCATATTGCCCAGGGTGACACCGTTATTGATTTGGGCAGCGGTGCCGGTAATGATTGTTTTATTGCTCGTGCAGAAACGGGCGAAAGCGGCAAAGTAATTGGCATTGATTTTACACCTGCCATGATAGAAAAAGCTCGGATTAATGCCGAAAAAATGGGCTATAATAATGTAGAATTTCGGCAAGGCGATATAGAAAAAATACCTGTTAGTGCCAATACTGCCAATGTGGTGGTAAGTAATTGTGTTCTTAATCTTGTGCCCAATAAACAAGCGGTATTTTCGGAAATTATGCGCGTTCTCAAACCCGGCGGACATTTTAGTATTTCCGATATAGTGTTAATCGGCGATTTACCGGAAAAAATTCGCTCGGCAGCAGAAATGTATGCGGGATGTGTGGCGGGCGCAATTCATAAAGAAGAATATCTTAACATTATCACACAAGCCGGTTTTAGTGCTATTACCTTGCAAAAAGAAAAAATTATTACGATTCCTGATGATATTCTGAGAAATTATCTGACGGAAGATGAAATAACTCACTATAAACATAATCCTGACAGTATTCGCAGCATTACCGTTTATGGAGAAAAACCATCATCATGCTGTGAACCCGGCAATAATTGTTGTTGATATATATGAAAGTACATTTACGTTTCCTTGACCGCTACCTTACATTATGGATATTTCTTGCAATGATAACGGGTATCGGTATCGGCGTTGTTTTTCCTGATATTGCGAACTATATAGATGCTGTATCAGTAGGAACCACCAATATTCCTTTGGCACTTGGTTTATTAATTATGATGTATCCGCCTTTGACAAAAGTGGATTATTCTTTATTGCCCGACATAGTGCGGGATAAAAAATCACTCTTCGTATCGCTGCTGCTTAATTGGATTATTGGACCGACATTAATGTTTGTGCTTGCTATTGTTTTTTTACATTCTCAGCCCGAATATATGATAGGGCTTTTATGTATAGGCATTGCACGTTGTATTGCTATGGTTATCGTATGGAATGACTTAGCAGGCGGAAGCAGGGAGTATGCCGCCGTTCTTATAGCTTTGAATAGCATATTTCAACTGATTATGTACAGTGCTTATATATGGTTTTTTGTGACAGTATTACCCTCAGCCATTGGATTAGGTGAATTTTCGGTAGATGTGCCGATGAATGCCGTAGCGGAAAGCGTGGGTATTTATTTGGGCATTCCGTTTATTGCAGGATTTTTGACTCGATATATTCTTGTCAAACGTCGAGGATTGGAGTGGTATAATCACCGTTTTGTCCCGATTATTTCGCCATTCACACTTTATGCACTTTTAGGAACTATAGTGCTTATGTTCAGCTTAAAAGGTGATGCTATTCTTGCTTTGCCTTTTGATGTTATACGCATTGCCATCCCATTAATTCTTTATTTTGTTCTGATGTTTTTCTCAAGTTTTTTTCTTAATAAAACATTGGGAATTTCACGAAAAAATAATCTTGCCATAGCATTTACAGCCACAGGCAATAATTTTGAATTAGCGATTGCCGTCACGATAGCCGTGTTTGGACTTCATTCTCCGCAGGCATTTACGGGTGTGATTGGTCCCTTAGTGGAAGTACCTGTCCTTATACTTTTAGTAAAAATAAGCCATTATCTTACGAAACGTTATTATTCATCATGAAAAACATCTTAGTTCTGTGCACGGGCAATAGTTGTCGCAGCCAAATTGCACATGGATATATATCGCATTTTGGTAAAGACCTCAATATAAATGTCTATAGTGCCGGTATTGAAACTCATGGCGTCAATCCTCGTGCAATTGCTTGTATGGCGGAAGACGGAATTGATATTTCGCATCATACATCAAATATGATTGATGAGTACCGTGCAATATCTTTTGACTATGTTCTCACAGTATGTGATCATGCCAAAGAACATTGTCCTTATTTTCCTACGCAAGCACAACGTTTTCATCAGAATTTTCCCGATCCTTCCAAAACAATAGGCACAGAAGAAGAAATTATGGCACATTTCAGAGAAGTGCGCACCATGATAAAAGAATATTGCCAACAATTTGTGGAAAATACGCTTATATTATCCTAAATTTAGGGTTTAAAATAAAATAAGCCCATATTTCTATGGGCTTATTTTTTTTGTAAACAAAAGAAATTTTATCGAACAATCAATGGTAAAGTTGAGCGATTGCCGTGTTTGTCTTGTGCATGGGCATAATATAAACCCGCAGGCAATCCTTGAGTATCAAGTGCAAGATTACCTCTTTCTCCGCTCATACCTAATAATCGCTGTCCTAAAACATTATAAATACCCAAATCTTCCGCATCGGAGGCTTGTACTTTACCTTGGGTATAATCCAATACGATAGAAGAATTTATTGCGGTGTGTTGAACTTCTTCTTCTGCAACAGAAGTCACAGGCGTAAATTTAACACGTGCTATGGCTCTTTCATTATTTAAAAACCCACCAATATAAAATTCTTCATTAGTAATCGGAATGATAGTATTTATAATTTCTCCAATACCTTTTTTACCAAATGTCGTTTGCCATTGTATATCTAAATTTTGATTAAAGACAGTTACGAAACCATCAAATGCAGGATAACTATACAAAAGCGTCTGATTAATTGCCTCTTCATATTCTTTATAAGTTGTAGTATGTCCTGCAGCAATGATATTTCCATTCGGCATAAGAGCAAGTGATTTTAACCATAATAATTCTGAACCGGTAAATGTTTTTTGAGCAAGTAATGTACCATCAGCAGAAAATTTACGTAAAAAACCGACGCCTTTAGAACCAAGATTTTCTCGTGAAGAGGTTAAAACCAAGAAGGAACCATCCGGTAACTCTAATATATCTAAAGAAGGTTCATTACCTGGTAACTCACTCCATTCACGTTTAAAAATTACATTCCCCTTTGCATCTAATTTTGTTAAATGCCATGAGTCTGGTCTTGATAAATTTTCTGTTGTATAATACATAGTCAAGAAGCCATTATCTTTGGTTTCAATGAGTTTGGGAACGACCAACATTGCCTCACCTTTTTCGACTGAATCAAAAAGTTTATCATCTCCTTTAATACCATCTTTATTCATACGTCGAAAATAAAACCGATAGGGATCATCTGTGACTAAGGACGGAATAAAAAAATTCACAAATTCATTATTTTTTGTACGGATATAGGGGGAGTGATACTGTGAAACAATATCTTTTGTATCGCGTGGCTTTTGCCATGTAATTTCACCGTTCTTATCCAACAAAACAGAATACCCCCAACAAATATCAAACATCCGTAAATCACCAACTGCTTCTAAAGCCGACACTGCGATTTTTCCCGAATCGGTTTTTTGTAATGATTTTATAAAAAATGATTTATTATTAAATGGTACAAATGACCATTCTTTTTTTCCCTCACTATTTAGTTTTAAAACATAATCTAAATCTCCACCCGGCATTGTTATCGAAGCAACAATTCCACCATCATCTGTCATTATCATGGATTTAAATGTATTCGTATCTAATCTATGTTCCCATATCGTTTGAATTTCCATAGACTGGGAATACAGATTGGTAGAAGTACATAAGAACAATGCCACCGAATACGGAAGGACAAAGAGAAAAAAGGTTTTCATCGCTTACTCCATAAAAAGTTATATGTTTTAATGTCTGTTATCGAACACCACAGAGCATCACGGTCGGGTACGGTGCGGTATTCAAGTGCAAACATACAAAACTTTTCTATTGTATGCAACTATGCATTCAGAATTGTGATAAGTACCATAAAAAAAGCCCCCATACATTATTGTATGAGGGCTTAATGCAATGAATTATATCATTTGATTAATCACATCCGCGTTCCACCGCTACGGTAATACGACGATTTTTGCGGCGAATTTCTTCCAATTGTGCTGCTGTTACTTTTTTGGCATCTTTTCCTTTTGGTTCTTTTATGACGGGTCTTGTGCTGCCATAACCGATTGCTCCAACAACTTTTGCCGGATTTACACCCTGCTCGATAAGCCATTTTCGTACTGATTCTGCTCGTGTTTGCGAAAGTTTCAAATTAACCGTCGGATTACCTTCTTCGGAGGCATGCCCTTCAATGGTCACTTGAATATTATCGCATTGATTAACATACGATAATAATTTTGCCAAACTTGCCATTGTGGAAGGATTATCAAAATTAAAGGCATCTTTTCCTTTCACAAATAATATTTCCGGAAAATCGGTTTTTGTGCCTTTTTTCGGTAATGCGGGACAACCAAGCATGGTCGGATCTTCTTCATTCGCTTTTCCGGCAATAAGCGGACACATATCCACGGCATCATTAAATGAATCGCCGTCGGTATCGGGTTTTGTCGGGTCTGTCGGTTCAATGGTTGTGCCGTCTTTTTTACTACGTCTGTTTACTTCTTCATAATCCGTCAATGAATCGCCGTCGGTGTCGGGTTTTGTCGGATCACAGAAATATTTTTGCACTTCTTCCCCATCGCGTAAACGATCTTTATCGGTATCGGCATCTAATGGATTGGTTTTACGGGTAATTTCCTCACCGTCTTTTAATCCGTCATCATCGGAATCTTCTTTATTCGGGTCAGTTTTATGAATATTTAATTCATCGCCATCTTTTAATCCGTCACGATCGCTGTCATCCGAAAGCGGATTTGTTTTTAGTACTCGCACTTCATTACCATCAGATAAACCATCATTATCACTATCTTTTTCCAATGGATTTGTCGTATGTTTTTTTACTTCATCGCCATCAAGTAATTCATCGCCGTCGGTGTCGGGATTGGTGGGATCGGTTTTGAATTGTTTTACTTCATCGCCATCTTGTAAACCATCATTATCACTGTCTTGTTTTGCAGGATTTGTTTTATGCGTATTTACTTCGTCGCCGTCACTTAAGCGATCGCCATCACTGTCCATAGCTAAAGGATTCGTACTTAATTTGGTTATTTCCAATCCATCATTTAAGCCGTCGCCATCGGTATCGGCTTTTGTCGGATCTGTTTTATGTTTGCTGACTTCATCGCCGTCAAGTAAACCATCCAAATCTGTGTCGGGTTGTTGCGGATTTGTTTTGCGAGTAATTTCTTCGCCGTCAAATAAACCATCGCCATCGGTATCGGGAGATTTTGGTGAAGTTTTATGATCAAATATTTCTGCATAATCTGTAAGATTATCACCGTCGGTATCGGATTTTTTCGGGTCTGTATAATAACGACGCACTTCATCACCGTCAGTTAATCCATCGCCATCAGTATCGGGATTTTCGGGGTCGGTGCCGAGTTCTCTCTCGGTGCTATTTGTTAAACCATCATTATCATAATCGGCATTTCCAAAAACATAATAGGAAAATCCGGCACCGAATGTCAATAATAAATCATCGGCATCACTTGAATTATCAGACTTGCCATTGATTGTTGTTCTTGCATCATAACCGTCTATCCATCCCGTTCCCGTAAGGCGCAATGTGCCTCGTCCATTAAATACGAGATCATCGGTGAGATATAATTCATAGCCCAAACCAACGGGAATAACCATTTTTCTTTTTTCGTATGTTGTGCCGTCATTCAAGGGTAAAGCACTGCCATCTTGATATGTAGGATTCCAATCCAATACTCCAAGCCCGCCAAAAATATAGGGAACAAATTTTTCACGCGGTAAAATATTCCATGACAAATATGTTTCATAATAATTAAACCGAGAAAAATTCTTTTCTTGGGGCTGTTTATCTACGGGGAATAATCCATAGAAATTAGGATTTTCCATTTTTGCTTTGTCTGTATTTTTATAGCGTAACTGTCCAAAGCCAACACTTGCTTGCAATGAAATTTGGTCAATAATATTCCAACGAACGAACATATCGCCGGCAAACCATAATTGATTATCCGTAAATGTGCCCCAATATTTTACGCCGCCGCCACTCACACCAAAACCCACACGACCGCCTTCGGATTGTGCGTATGCGGATAATGACAGTATCCATGCGCAAAGAGCAAGAACAATGGATTGTTTAAAGAAAGAACCCAGTTTCATACAAAACCCCTTTCGAAATATGAAAAATAAACTATGATTAATATTGTTTTTACGATGTATTTATGGTGCTGTGACTTTTAATAATGAGAACATATACACCATTTTTGTATGAGTAAAAAATTCTATGTCATTACTTTATGGACAACTTGTGTTGATGCTTGCGCTGTGGGCATAACCAACACATCATGAATACTCACATGCGCGGGTCGTGTAGCGCAAAAAACAATTGTTTCAGCCACATCAGAAGCAGATAATGGCGTATATCCTTTATAGACAGTAGCGGCTCTTTGTTCATCGCCCCGGAAACGCACCAAAGAAAACTCTGTTTCAACCAATCCCGGATCAATATTCGTCACACGCACTCCCGTCCCATTAACATCGAATTGCATAGTTTCGGAAAGCATACGCACTGCCGCTTTTGTGGCACAATACACATTACCATTCGGATATGCCTGCCTTCCTGCCACAGAAGCAATATTGATAATCATGCCCGTACCGCGTGCAATCATAGAAGGTAATAATGCTTTGGTCACCCATAACAGTCCTTTGATATTCGTATCAATCATTTCTTCCCAATTGATGCTATCCCCCGTTTGCACAGGATCAAGACCGCGTGAAAGTCCCGCATTATTCACTAAAACATCTACGGCATTATCTCCAATATTATCATGGAGTAAAGAAGTTATTTGGGCTTGATTGCGCACATCAGCTTCAATACATTGCACTTCAACATTATGGTCTTTGCGGCATAGTTCGGCAATCTCTGCTAAACGCTCGGCTCGACGGGCTACGAGGACTAATCGTGCACCATGCTTGGCAAATTCATACGCCGTTGCTTCGCCAATACCGCTTGATGCGCCCGTAATTACAACAGTTTTACCATGTAATGTCACACTCATTATTGTCTTTCTTTCATAATAATTTAACGTAAATATAGGTTTTTCAACTCGGATAATTGTAATAACAATAGAAAAAACTTATGAGTAATTAACAGCCATTAACATTTTTTACCTTGGTGGCTTTGGCATTGACAGCATAGTTTTGTAATCATAGAACTATTCACATTTTTTTTAGAGGTCATCATGAATATTCCACTCATTATTATTGCCGCACTGATTTTTTTCGTGGCGAATCTATTGAACAGTGCGCCGACACGCCAACCGCGTACACCCGAAAACCGCGCAAACACTTTGCGCAATAAGAGAATGCACTTTTCTTCTTGCATGAGCGGCATACATGAACGATTACAATTAACCAAAGAACAACTGTCAACGATTGAAAAGTTCACCAATGAATTAAGAGATATGCGCAAAGTAACCGCTGAATCACTTGATAAAAATAGAAAGAAGATTCACGATGCTTTGTCAAAAGAAAATGGACGTGCAGAAGCCGAGCAGCTCTTAGCCCAAAATTCGGCAATGATACAAGATTATCATAAAAAAGAAATGGACATGATAGTCAGCGTACAATCCATATTGGATGAAAAACAAAAAAAACGCTTACAACGTATAAAAGATGAACGCTTTGATAATGAAGAAAATGCGGATAATGTTTCTTCTTTGCACTCTTTTGCTATGGGATTCAATGATAATTCTTCTATCCCGTCAATTTTACCACCCGAAGAAGCCGAATTATTGGGAATACAAAGTGGTTTTTCCTTCGGACTTGGCAAAGCACTTTCATTCAGTACCAATAATAATAGAGATAATTTTGATTTTAATTTTTCTTTCCCTGAGGATGAATCGGACGATGAGAATAATAAAACCATGCCTCGTATGAATAAAAAACATGAGCAACAATTGGAGCGTTCCATGCGAAATCTTGAAAAGAGATTACAAGAAATGGAAAAACAAATCCAACGTGAATTGGAAGCAGAAATGAAAGAAGATGAAATTTGATTTTATATACGAAAATAAGTATAAATTGCAATAATTGAACAAGATAAATCAATCAAAGAGATAATCAAATGTGCAAAGAGTTGTAAGAACATAAAAAAAGGCGGGGATAATATATCCTCGCCTTTTTTTTCGATTTTAAGATGATTATTGTGTCATCCATATCATATACGCATAATCAAAAGCAATTTCTTTCAGATAATTAAAACGTCCCGTTGTACCGAAATGTCCTGAGTCCATATTTGTTTTGAGCAGGACAATATTAGAATCCGTTTTTTTCTCACGTATCTTTGCTACCCATTTTGCCGGTTCCCAATATGACACACGAGGGTCATTCAAACCACCGATAGCCAAAATATTCGGATACTCTTTTTCTGTGACATTATCATACGGCGAATATGACATCATATAATCGAAATACTGTTTTTCATTCGGATTGCCCCATTCTTCATATTCCGTAACCGTCAGAGGTAATGTCGGATCTAACATCGTATTGATGACATCAACAAAAGGAACATGCGCTATCACTGCTTTGCATAAATCAGGGCGTAAATTAGTAACGGCACCCATCAAAAGACCACCGGCACTGCCGCCTTCAATCACCATTTTTTGCGTTTGGGTAAATAAATTTTTTGTAAGATAATCGCCGCAAGCAATAAAATCGGTAAATGTATTGATTTTTTCCAACATTTTTCCTTGATCATGCCATTTTTCGCCATGCTCACCGCCACCACGAATATGAGCAAGCGCATAACAAAATCCACGGTCAAGCAAAGAAAAAATATTCGACGAAAAACGATCCGGCATACTTATACCATAAGAGCCATAGCCATATAATAAACATGGATGTGAGCCATCACGCACAAAATCTTTTTTCATTAAGATTGTGAGAGGAATTTCTGTCCCATCAGCTGCCATAACTGTATGAGATTCCACGCAATATTGTTCCGGCGAATATCCTTGCACTTCCGTTGTTTTGCGAGTATGCAATGTATAATCATCGAAAGAAATATCTATGACGGAAGCCGGAGTAATCGGTGATGTATAATTAAAGCGATAAAAAGCTGCATCCGGCTGAAAATTACGTCCTCCGCTTAAAGAAAATGTTTGCTCGGGCATGGGTATTTCCATGCCATTATGGAATGAATAATCAGTAATATATAAACGTTGCAATCCGCCTCGTCTATAACAAATAACCATTTTTTTATCAAATAATTCTATCCATTGCAATCGTTGATTTTCATTATGTGCCCAAATTTCCTGCCACGAATTTATACTCGGATTTTCTATTGTCGTTTGCATGATTTTAAAATTCTTGGCATTATCATTGGTCATAATAAATAGGATATCATCTTTACTGTCAGCATAATATTCACGACCATGATTGCGTGGTTCTATGCATTGTAATTCACCAAGCGGTGCTTGGGATGATACAAACCACGCTTCCGATGTTGTGGAACTTGCCGTTTGGACAAAAATATATTTCCCGTCTTTTGATTTATGAATATCAATAAAAAATGCATCATCTTTATCATGAAATAAAAGACTGTCTTTTTCTTGAGGTTGCATAATATCATGATAAAACACTTTATATGGTCTAAATTGCTCATCAAGACGTGTGTAAATAAAGCCGCTGCTATCCGACAGCCATTCGGCAGTACCATGTGTGTCTGTGATAGTATGTCCTACTATTTCGCCTGATTGTACATTTTTGACGGAAATACGAAAATATTCCGAGCCGTCCACATCATAGGAATATGCAAGAAATGTTTGGCAGGGACTTAATTTAAGCGTACCGAGTGAAAAATAGGCATGCTCCGCAGCAAGTTGATTAACATCGAGAATTATTTCTTCTTCGCCATTTTCATAATGACGACAATAGATAGGATATTGCTGCCCTTCTTCTGTGCGTGAATAATAATAATAATCGCCCATTTTATCGGGGAAAGTCATATCTGTTTCTTTTATTTTTGCCCGCATTTCTTTATATAATTCTTCCTGCAATTCTTGGGTATGCGCCATAACCTGTTGTGTGTAAGCATTTTCTGCATGAAGGTGATCAAGAACTTCGGGATTTTCCCTTTCGCGAAGCCAGAAATAATCGTCTGTTATTGTAATACCATGGATGGTGGTGAGATGTGATTTTTTTGCCGCTGTTGGCGGTGATAATGGCATTGTATTCATTGAAACCTTGTGTGTATAATACATAAATCCACGGCAAAATTCGGTAAAATGATTGACATAACCTTGTTGTGGACTTTTTTACTTTGTTAATGAAGGTTAATGTGTCCTTTGGGGCTTTGTCTATCGTATTACCGTATTTTTGCGAAACTTTACGCATAAGTAGGGTATATTTTTCTTTCATTTTTGTTTCGTGTGGGGTACAATGAAGCAATATTTACTTTCTATGGGATTGGTGTGTCTCATTGCTGTCGGTGAGATGGCAGCTCAAACAGAACCGTATATCAATGGACGACTTGACGTTGATAATCGGGGTATTTCTTTTATGAACAAAGACAGCACAATGCTTGTGATTATGCGTTTTCGCATGCAGGCATTGGCGCAAACAGAAACCGTTTCCGATGAAGATCTTAGCACATCACGAGAGAACTGGGTTTTGCGTCGCTTGCGTTTGCGTTTTGGTGGTTTTCTTACCGATCCGCGATTGACATATAATATCCAGCTTTCTTTCACTCGTGGCGATATGGACTTTGCCGACACAGGGTTCCCCAATATCGTGCGTGATGCTGTGGTGTATTGGAACTTTGACAATAACTGGCAAATCGGTTTCGGGCAAACTAAATTGCCGGGCAATAGACAAAGGGTTGTGTCATCATCAGAGATGCAATATGCAGAGCGTTCTGTGGTAAATAACACCTTCAATATTGACCGTGATTTTGGTTTTCAAGGATGGTATCGCAATACTATTGAGGGTGTGGGGCTGAACCTTCGCGCTGCTATCAGCAATGGCGATGGACGCAATACTATCAGCACAAGCGGTGCAAGTGCCGGTGGTTTTTGCTATACAGGCAGAGCGGAGATACTCCCATTTGGAGCTTTTACCGGTGGTGGTGATTATTTTGAAGGCGATGTTCTGCGCGAGAAAACACCCAAACTATCTGTCGGAGCAACTTATTCCGTCAATAGCCGCATGCGCCGCACAATGGGGCAACTCGGTCCTGAATTATATACACCAACCGCAAACAGCAATAATCAGCTTATTTCTACGAATACATTGCTTGCCGATGCTTTATTGAAATACAGCGGCTTGGCATTATATGGCGAATATGCTATGCGTGATTCAAAAAATAATCCTGTCACAAAATCCGCAAATGTTGATGATCGCTTTGTGTTTCTCGGCACAGGAATTTTAGCACAAGCAAGTTACTGTTTCCCGTCTATGTGGGAAATTGTCGGACGTTTTGCGGCGGTCACTCCTTTCGAGAGAATGAATGATACTACCTTGTTTTCCAAACGCAATCTTGATGCGGGCAGAGTAGCCCTCAAAGAAACAAATATCTCTGTGGGTGTCAATAAATATATCAATCGTCATCGCGTAAGAATTAATACTGAACTTATGTATCGTATTCAAGAGAATATGATACAAGACAAAGAAACCAAAAATTTCATTGCACGATTGAATATGGAATTAGGCATATAATTGCTTGAACCAATTAAACAGCATGTATCCCTCATGCGATTATGATGCGTATGGGGGATTTTTTTTATCTCCGATTTGTTTTTTTCATTTGTTTCCTGTAATTTTGCGCCCACTCTCATGTGATATTCTAATCATCAATCTAAAAGGAGAATGTTTTATGATAAAATTTGTAATCTCTTTCGCAGCGGGAAAGTGTGCGTATTGATGTCGTAATTCTGTAGAAATACACTTCATTTCTTTATTCTTCAATTATCGAGCATATTCCTCTCCTGCGATTCCTCGTCGCTCGGCTTTATTGCCGTCTTATACCCAACATTAAGTGATTTTCGCGTTTTCTGTGTTTCATATCCTTAGAAACCAAGAAAATGCCTGTCATCATTATAATTTCGGTATAAATCTCTTTATTATTTCCAACACATTCAACATATACCATACGGTATAATGCTTGGATTATATTTTTTTTTCACACATATAGCTTACAGCCATTATGTGGTTTGCGGCTATTGTCTATTTTATGTAGAACAATGAAATTTACTATTCTTGATAGTGATGAGGACGAGTATGTCCCATTTGAAAAATTTACAAAAAAGAAACACAATCCTAAACCCATGCACTCCCATCGCGCAATGTCACAACATATCAATGAAGACGGTGACACACGCTATGATGAATCCGGATTACAAGAACTCTATGAACAGGGTCATATCAATGAAGTAGTGCGCATGATACGTCGTGGCAAGGAAGCTACGGTGTATGTTTGCCGCAATGAACAACAGCAATTATTGGCAGCAAAGGTCTATACAGATATGACAGTGCGTTCATTTCGCAATGATACCGTCTATAGAGATAATCGTTTTATTGGCAGCAAGCGTTTAGAAAAAGCCGTTCAGCAGCATACAAAAACGGGCGTGGATGCCCAGCAAGCATTATGGATATATGAAGAATTCAGGCAATTACATTATTTTTATTCTCATAATATTGCAGTACCGAAGCCGATTGCATATTCCGGCAGAGTAATTCTTATGGAATTTATTGGTGATGAAAGCGGCGAAGCACCGCGTTTATCCGATTGTGATATATCTCCGGCAATCGCACGTGATGCTTTTCAACAAAGTATGGAATTATTGCAAAATATTGTTGCTTTGGGAAGGATACATGGTGATTTTTCCACATATAATATTTTGTGGTGGCAATCGCATTGCATAGCCATTGATTTTCCTCAAGTCATAGAAATTCAGCGCAGTCCCCATGCACGAGAATTACTCAGGCGAGATATTCATTCGCTGTGCCATTCCTTTGCACGATTGGGAGTTCACAGCAATGAGGAAATAATCTTCAAAAAGATAGAACACTATGCGGATTGGCGGAAATAATACGTTGATGGACAACTTTTCATACAGTATTCTATTCAATTTTAGTGCTATGATATCTTAGCGCGAATCCACAGCATAGAACATGAGAGAGCTAAAGATAGAACAAATTCCTCAAAGAAAACACTTATTTTAGTGTAGATTCAATCAAGGAAACGAGGTACGCAGATGAATGATACCATAACATTTGAACCCGGATTACATAGGGAAAAGAAAGTAATTTATATTCGCTTCGAATTCAACACTACATTGAATACATGGGTACGTTCTCTTACGGGTGTACGGTGGAGTCAGTCAAAAAAAGCATGGTATGTCATAGACAATAAAGAATTTAGAAAGAAGTTCGGATTAACTCAAAAAACAAGAGCGGATACTGATTTTATGATTTCATTCCATGAGAATAATCGTCCTGCTATGAAAAAATTTATTGACACTTTGCAGCTTAAAGCATACAGCCAGAGCACTATTAAAACATATACAAATGAATTTGCTCAACTGTTAAAGGTTATTAAGCATCATAATGTCAATGAATTATCAACTGAGAAGTTACGAAGTTACTTTTTATACTGTATTACAACACTTAAACTCTCGGAGAATACTTTGCACAGCAGGATCAATGCTATCAAGTTTTATTTTGAGCAAGTCATGGGGCGAGATACTCTTTTCATTGATATTCCACGCCCTAAGAAAGCAAGCATCTTACCAAGAAGTATCAATGTGGATGAAATCAAACGACTTTTTGAAGTAACAAAAAATCTTAAGCATAACACCATGATAAAATTATGCTATGGGATGGGCTTACGTGTGAGTGAGCTTGTGAATATCAAAATTTCAGATATTGATTCTCATGCAATGCGTGTTTTTATTCAACGCAGCAAAGGGAAAAAAGATCGCTATGTAAACTTACCGGATTCTCTCTTAGATCAATTACGCGAGTATTACAAACAATATAAGCCGAAAGAATACCTTTTTGAAGGGCAGTATGGAGGCCAGTACAGTATAAGAAGTGCCCAAGCTGTTTTCAAGGATGCTTTGAAGAAGGCAAAAATCCATAAACAAGTAGGCATACATGGGCTACGACATAGCTTTGCTACTCATCTTTTGGAAAACGGCACCGACATCCGATTCATCCAAGAACTGCTCGGGCATCGTGACTTGAAAACGACTCTTCGCTATACACATGTTACTGATAAGAGTATCAGCAAGATCAAAAGTCCTCTTGATTTGATGGGCTGACAATACAAAATGCGCATTGCGCATTTTGTATTGAAAAAGTGACAAAAACGCAAGCAAGAACATAGTAAACAATACAAAATACGCATTGCGCATTTTGTATTGAATGAGCAGAGCAACGAATCACTAAAGCACTGTTCTCATTACGGCATAGAAAAATTTCCCTTGCTCATATTTGGATAGATACACAAAGTTTTGTAGTTTTGAGGAAATCAACGACGTTTTGCGTCAATACGAGAGTTAGCGGTAATGCTTTAAATCACACCACGAACATTTATAATAATCTTTAGTAACCATTTTCCAAAAGTGGTTACAAGTAGGCACTACCGCTAACACAGGTTTTGCGTCATTGGCGGTTAAGTGCTTATTTTTAAGTTTTTGTTTTCTAACTTTCATTTGTGATTATTTTTAATTTCAGTAATTCTAAACGCCAACGAACGCAAAGCCTCTTAACGTTAGGTGCAAGCCTAAAGAACGACACCACCGAGACAAATCGACAACCAAATTCTAAATTTCTTCAAAATTGAAATGGTAACTTTGACAAATGAAAATACTGATTATAGAAGACGAAAACGAACTTGCCGACAGCATCTCCGAATATCTTTCGGAAGAAAACTATTTGTGTGAGTTTGCCCGAACTTATAATCAAGCATTGGAGAAAATCGAATCATTTCATTACGATTGCATCTTATTAGACATTATGTTGCCAGACGGCAACGGAATGAATATTTTAGAAGAACTCAAAAGACAAGACAAACAAGACGGAGTAATTATTATTTCTGCAAAAAACGCATTAGACGACAAAATAAAAGGACTTCAAATTGGTGCAGACGACTACTTGACAAAGCCTTTTCATCTTTCGGAATTAGCAGCAAGGATTTACTCCGTTATCCGTAGAAAACAATTTGGGAATTCAAATACCGTTCGACAAAATGAATTAGAAATAGACTTACTTGCAAAGACTATTTCAGTTCATAATCACCCCGTTATTCTGACCAAAAAAGAATTTGATTTACTGCTCTACTTTGTCGGAAATAAAAACAGAGTAATTTCAAAAAGCACCTTGGCTGAGCATCTTTCAGGCGATTTTGCAGATATGTTGGACAATCACGATTTTGTTTACGCTCATATCAAAAACTTAAAAAAGAAATTGAGTGAAGCAGGATGCGAAAGTTATTTAAAGACTGTTTACGGAACAGGTTATAAATGGGAAGGATGAATAAATTACTAAACAAATCGCTTAAATCATTCACCATTTACGCACTTATTGTTTTAGCAACAAGTGTTCCTGCGTATTACTATTTAGTGGATAGCATTTGGCTAAGAGAATTAGACGAACACAATGAAATTGTAGCCGACAGAACCGAAAATGAACTGAATAAATTGGAATTAACCGTAACTGAATTGAATCAAAGTATCGTGCTTTGGAACAAAATTCAACCCGGAACAAACTTGCAAAAAACTACTTTAGACAAGAACAGAAAAGACAGCACTTATACGGTTTTAAGAAAAAATCCCTATGCGGCACACGAAGATATTGACCGATTTAGGGGGCTTTCAAGGGTAATTGAAATAAACGGAGAAGCCTATTTATTGACTGTTGAAACCAATGTAGAAGAAACCGAAGAAACCGTTGTTGCTATCGCCATACTTACGTTTTTCTTTTTCGTGATTTTAGTTGTTGGTTTTCTGATTCTTAATAGAAGATTATCAGTAAAATTATGGCAACCGTTTAAAAACACCTTGACAAGGTTAAAAGCTTTTAATCTAAATTCACAGACCAGTATTACGTTTGAAAACTCAAATATTCTTGAATTTCAGGAATTAAATGAAGCATTGAATAAGCTGATTGAACACACCATTTCCGTTTACAAGACCCAAAAAGAGTTTACCGAAAATGCTTCACACGAACTACAAACCCCTTTGGCAATCATCAAAAATAAATTGGACATACTTCTGCAAAAAGAAACCTTAACAGATAGGCAGTATCAAATAATAGAAGATATTAATAAAGCATTAACGAGAGTTTCGCGAATCAATAAAAATCTTCTCCTTCTCGCAAAAATTGAAAATCATCAATTTGACGGCAGCGAAATAATAAACCTAAGCGAATTGATAGAACAATGTTTGGAGCAATTCAAAGAGCATTTTGCAAACAAAAAATTGAGCATTCAAACTGAAATAGAAAAAGACTTTTTCATTACAGGAAACAAAATTTTAATTGATATTCTCATTAGCAATTTACTTTTAAATGCAATAAGGCACAATTCACAAAATGGCATTGTAAGAATTTCGTTGAGCAAAACAGGCTTGTTTATCAGCAATTCAGGAATGAAAGCCTTAGAAACGGAAAATCTATTTAAACGATTTAAAAAACATTCAGACCAATCTTCAGGAAGTGGTCTTGGGTTGGCTATTGTTGAGCAAATATGCAAAAGACATCAATGGACAATAGCCTATGAATTTCATCAAGAAACACACACTTTTAAAATCAACTTTTAGAGCAATTCAAAATTTCTTCTAAATCGCTTCGGAGCTTTGCAAGGTAACTTAAAAATTATCTCAAATTTATGAAGCGTATAATAGCAACTCTGTTCATTCTGTTTTCAATCACAATCGTTAAGGCTCAAGAAAAAGACAGTCTTTCATTCATCAAATCGAAAAGAATGTCAGATGCTGACCTTGAAAAAAAGAAAGAAGGAACATTTATTACGGGTATTCCAGACTTTTCTTCCGACCCAGTTACGGGATTTGGCTTTGGTGCAAGAACAAACATTTATTGGAATGGCAACCGAGATAACCCTTTGTTCCCTTACACACCATATTTAATGAAACTTACAGCCAATGCTGCTTATTACACTTCAAATGCAAGAGAATTAATTTTAAAACTGGATGTTCCTTATTACAAAGGAACACGTTGGAGATTTAAAGTAGATTTCAAAGCACAACAGAATCCAGCCAACCTTTATTTTGGACTAACTGAATCTACGCTCGGACAACTTCGCCTGCCATCTGACGAAAACACAACTTTTTCAACTTATGCAGCATTTGACAGAGCGAGAAAAACATTAAGACCAGGTGGAGTTGGAGAAGCTGATTTTGTAACAGATGCGTTATCAAACCGATTTAGGGAAACCGAATATATGCTCAATTTGAAAGCCGATTACGCACTTGGAAAAGGAAAATGGCGGATAATGGGCGGTTATGAAATTCAACATTTGAGTTACGCCACTTTTGAAGGAATGGAAGCAGAAGCTATTGACCCGATAACGGGGCAAACTACAACAGCACCAAACGGCATTTCGCTTTTAAGACGAGATTTTCAAGACGGATTAATTTCAGGTGTTGACGGTGGTTGGGTTTCAATAATCCAAACAGCTTTAATTTTTGACACAAGAGATTTTGAACCCGACCCTACGAAAGGATACTACTTTGAAATTGCCAATGAATATTCAAGCAAATACATTGGTTCGCAGTTTGATTTTGATAAATTTTTCATTCAAGGACGAGCCTATCAAAAAATACCAGTTGGTAAACGGACAGTTTTAGCAGGACGTTTTGGAGCAGGAAATATTTTCGGAAACAATGCCCCATTTTTTGAATTTCAAGACCAATGGAGTCCCGAAGGAAGTATCAATGCATTAGGTGGCAGACAATCATTGCGTGGCTACCGAGCCAACCGATTTTTAGCTCGTTCAATGTGGTTTACAAATGTTGAGTTGAGAGTAAGACTAGCAGAAACAAAATTAGGAAAACAAAGATTTGCATTTGGCATTGCTCCATTCTTTGACGCAGGAACAGTAAGAGACCGTTGGCAAGACCTGAACTTTAAAAACATTAAAACATCTTATGGCGGTGGGCTGAGAATAGCTTGGAATCAATCCACTATCTTATCGTTTGACTACGGACGTTCAAAAGAAGATAGGCTGTTTTACTTCGGAATTGGACAAGCATTTTAGACTTAAAAAACGACTGACTTAAACATAAAAAATGTATCTTAGTCGGACGAAAAACAAGAAGGCCAGCACCTAACAGCGGTTTGGCGTAATGGCGGGTTCAGTGCTTCGTATGACAGTTTTGTGGTAGGTTCAAGTGCAGTTCTTCGATTGAACTTTTGTGCTAAAAATCCGCCACTACGCCAAGCCGCAAACCGTTAGGTGTAATTGTAAAACGACACCAATAATGATAAGGCAATTTTTATTTTTGCTAATTCTTTCGTTAGGACTTTCTTGTATGCAAAATGGACAAGCAAGTAAAACTAAAATAAATGTTACGGATTCTGTAACGACAAAAATTAAAGCTAAAGAAAATATACGTTTCGACTTTTCCGCAGGACGAATAAATACGTTTAAGGAAACAATTGAAATTAAGGCTACGCTTTACAACGACAATTCTGACACAGTTTATTTTCTATCTTCAACGTGTGACGGAGAACAATATTCGTTACGCTATGACACAGCAAAATTTATGTTGACGCCATTTTTGAATTGTAATGCCAGTTATCCCAAAATAATAAAAATTGGACCCAACGGACAGCACGACTTTCAAGCACATTTCAGGTATAATAGTATGGAAACAAAAATTAAGTTAGGATTTGACTTCTATTCGGTAGACAAATCATTCAACTTGACAAACAAAAATTTAGGTGACATAAATATTTTCAATAGACCAAAAGACAAGCAGACAATTGTATGGGCAGAGGAGAAAATTATAAAATAACAACTACACATAACAGCACATTTGCAATAGGCGGGGTTTCATGCTCCGCAGACACAGTTGTGGTTAAAGAAAGTTTAGTTCTTTGAATGAACATTTATGCTGAAAATCCCGCCCATCGCAAATCTGCAAAACGTTATGCGTCATGCTTGGGCGACCGTGCGAATTCAATCTGACTGAAAGAAACAAACAGACAAAAACTAACTTTGACAAAATAAAAAAAGAGAATGCAGAACAAACAGAACAAAAAACACCTTTGGTTTATAGTTGGAATCACAATACTAAATGCAATTGGAATGACAATAGTTCTTCCACTCTTTCCATTTCTATTGGAAAGATATGTTCCAAACAACCAAATTGCAGTAACAATGAGTGCCCTTGTTTCTATTTTTGCAATCTGTCAATTTTTTGCTTCACCTATCTTTGGAGCATTAAGCGACCGATTTGGACGGAAACCAATTTTGCTTGTTAGTCTTTTAGGCTCTGCGGTAGGCTATTTATTACTTGGCATTGGAGGTGCGCTTTGGGTACTCTTTTTGGGTAGAATTATAGACGGACTTACAGCAGGAAATCAAAGTGCATTATTTGCATATGTTGCTGACAGAACTGAACCAAATGAACGAGGAAAATGGTATGGCTATTTAGGCGGTGCAATTGGAATTGGTTTTATGATTGGTCCTGCAATTGGTGGACTTCTTGGCACAAATTCAATAACTCTTCCTTTTTATGTTACAGCCGTTATTACTTTTGTTTCGATGATTTGCATCTTTCTTTTTGTTCCTGAATCACTTAAAGTTGAAAAGCGCAGCAAACAAATTTCATTGAAAAGTTTTAATACCTTTTTGCATTTTAAAGAAATATTTTCGATTTCGAATGCAAAAAATTTAATCATCATGGGGGCTTTTTTCTATGTTGGATTGGGCATTTGGCAATTTAATGCAAGTATCTTTTTAAAGGATGTTTTTAAATGGGGAACCTCATTTATAGGAGGTGTTTTTATACTTGTTGGTATTTGTGATATACTATCACGAGTAATTATTTTACCACAAATGCTTAAAAGATGGAACGAACAAACAGTTGGTATTATTGGTTTGCTTGGACTTGTTTTAGGGCTTTGTTTGTTATTTGTGAGTGCATTTATTTCTTCCGTATTTTTTATTATCGCAGCTGTAGTTTGCATTGTATTAGGCGAAGGCTTGTTTGACCCTTCTTATAACGCAAGACTTTCAATGTCTGTTGATGAAAGTAAGCAAGGATTACTACAAGGAGCAAACCAAAGCTTACAGGCTTTATACCATGTAATAGTCCCTCTTGGTGCCGCTGCAATTTATACATATAGTCATGGGGCTGTTTTTGGCATTGCCGCATTATTAATGATTATCGGGCTTCTACTGTTTATTAAATTAAAGGAATAATATTTATTGAAAGGTGGAAAAATGCACGAACGCATAACACGGGTTTTGCGTTCGTGGGCGGACAGTGCGAATAGAAACATTTGAGCAATTAATAAACTTTGGTGCTGGCGGACATTTTATGGTTTCAAAAGCCCACCAACGCAAAGCCCGAAACCGTTGGGCGCAATTAAATGGCGCGTTAAATAAATAGCCCGGCCGAGAAATATAAAAACAAAAGACGAGCGGCACAGTTTAGGGAAACAATAAATCCGCGAATTAAATTAAAAAGATATGAAATAAAACCACAGACAGAGCAGAATAGAAAAGGCAATTAAAGTGAAAAAACATATGAAATTAAAAAAGCCTACAATACTAGGTGTAGTAAACATTACTGAAGACAGCTTTTCAGATGGCGGCCTTTATTTGAATTATGATAAAGCTATAGAGAAATCACTTCTACTTGTTAAGGATGGCGCTGACATAATTGATTTAGGAGCCGCTTCCAGTAATCCTGAATCAAAAGAAGTAAAGCCTCATGAGGAAATAATCCGTTTAAATGATGTCATCGACAAATTGCATTCCCAAAATATTTCAGTTTCTGTTGATTCATTCAAACCCGAAGTTCAAAAATATTTTTTAAAAAAGAATGTCCACTATTTAAATGACATTCAAGGGTTTCCATATGCAGAATTATATCCTGAATTGGCAGAATCTAATTGCAAACTCATTGTTATGCATTCCATACAGCGGCTTGGGAAAGCCCAAGTAATCGAAACTGTTCCCGAAAATATATTTGATGGAATAATTGATTTCTTTTCGCAACGAATAAATTCACTTCAAAATTCAGGCGTTTCATCCGAAAGAATTATTTTAGACCCAGGGATGGGTTTCTTCTTAGGCTCTAACCCAGAAACGTCAATATATGTTTTGAAAAATATTTTTCGAGTAAAAGAATACTTTAAATTACCAATTCTTGTTTCGGTTTCTCGGAAATCTTTTTTAGGAACTATTGTTGGGCGAGGAGTCAACGAGCGAACGCCAGCGACCCTGGCTGCTGAAATTTATATAAGCTATATGGGTGTGGATTACATCCGTACGCATGATGTAAGAGCTTTAAGTGACGCATTAAAAGTGCTTGGGATGTTAAATTGCTAATTTGTAATTGACAACCATTTCAAGATGGATTACGGTTTTATTATGCTGATCTATAACTTGGGAGTACTAAGTTCTTAAAGGCGAAAAATAAGGTCTCTTGGTTTTGATGGAATAGATTGGGGTAATTGAAAATAAAGAGAATCAACCAACTCCCCTTAATGAGTGCCGCTCAATGCAAATAGAGAAGAGAATCGGCCGGGAAAAGAAACGCTGTGGTTACGCGCCATTTAACAGCGCCCAACAGGCAATAAAACTTCGTTCCCTTCGGTCACTACGCCCTTCGGGCAAATTGCCTTCGGCAACTTGTTTTATCGCCGGCCCGTTATCTGCAAGCATATCCAAACCCATTTCATAGAAGGAATTTCACAAAAAAACTATCTAAGAATTTAAATTATAGTAATTTTATCTTAACAAAAAGTAATAACAAACAATGAAATATTTATATTTAGCATTAGCGATTGTTCTTGAAGTTTTAGGTTCAAGTTTTATGAAAGCATCTGACGGATTTTCAAAACTTTTACCCACGACAATAACAATAATAGCATATATTGCTTGCTTTTTCTTCTTTTCTCAAGCATTAAAATCAATACCTTTAGGAATTGCTTATGCGATTTGGGGAGGTTTAGGAATTGTCTTAACTGCATTGATTTCAGTAATTATCTTTAAACAATCTTTGGATTTACCAGCAATTATTGGAATTATTTTGATTGTTGCAGGTGTTTTTGTTATGAACTTTTTCTCTAAATCTTCAACACACTAAAAAATGCCTGCAGATAACATGGGTTTTGCAAGATGCGGGGTTGAAGTAAATCTCAGAAAATTTGTAGAAAATACCCGCAAAAAACTTTTCCATTTTTTAGTTTTTTTGTAATTTTAAAAAATGGAAAAAGTTTTTGCTAGAGTTTCGTTATCCTCTCCACTTTCGGTTGCAGTAGCCCGCACCTCGCAAAGCCCTTTTCCGTTGTGCGTCATTTTAAAAGACAATGCTACAAAGAACAATAACACTTTTAATAATTGCATTTTTGCTTTCAAACTGTAGACAGAGAACAGAAAATAAAACTATGACAATAGAACAGACATTTGAAGAGTGGCTTGAGAATATTAACCAAACTGAAACTGTTGACAATTCAATAGAAGGGTTCAATTTTGGACTTATTGAAACTACAAACGGTTTTGAAATGTATCTAATTGGTTCAAAAACGTTTGATAAAGATGATGAAGATTGGGCTACCAATGTGGACTTTGAACCTAAACAAAAATATTTCCAGTTTGGAAAAGAATTTTCAACAGACAAAGATTGGCAAGACATTCTAAGAATATCAGAGAAGCTAATTCTTAACTATGTTAGTTCAAATAAATTCAAGACTTCAATAATTGCCAATGCAAAAGGAATTACCACAGGTTTTGACGATGGAAACCTAACTATAATTAAAGCTAATGATTGACTTTGTGAAAATATCAGACAATTGGAATGCAGACCCAGTTTCACCTGAAATTGAACTAAAGGTTATTGGACAAAATTTAGAGATGATTATTTTTCTGAATTATTTTGCATTTGACAACTATACAGAAGGCGACAAAGCAATTGTTACTTTTCAAAATTGTTCAAAGTATTCTTTAAATACTTGTAATGACGAAGGCTATTATTATGGACAATATAGAATAAAACCAGATGAATTGCCGTGGGGAGAATTTTATGAAATAACAAATGGTTTAAATAAAGACTTTCCAAAACCAGTTGTTGACCTCTCAGACAACCATAAAGAGAAAAGACATTTTTTGTTTTTCTTTAAAGATGAGACCTTTGAATGTTTGGCAGACGATTACAAAATTGAGTTTAATTATGCTGACAGAAAATAAAAAACGAACGCACAACAGCACCTACCCAAAAGTGGCGGTTCAGTGGTTAAATCAAGCTTTGTGCTTCGCACCAACATTTGTGGTATATTGACAGTTTTGTGCTCCGAATTGAAAATCAGCGAAGCTCAAACCGCCCGAACGCAGAGCCCGAAACGATGCGAGTCAGCTTTCAAAACTGATACACGAGAAAATTACGAAAAATATTGTTTCTATTCTTGGAAACTTTTGCTATCTTTGTGGTGACGTTTAACAATAGAAGTATTGAATGAGATTTTTCGAGACAAAATTTTTAGAAGAAGCGGACGAGTTCATTTCAACACTTGACCCGAAGACAATTAAGAAAATCTTATACAATATTGACCTTGCCGAACAGAGCAATGACCCAAAACTTTTTAAGAAACTACAAAATGACATTTGGGAGTTTAGGACAAAATATGCAGGGCTTCAAATCCGACTTCTTGCATTTTGGGACAAGACAGATAACAAAGAAACTTTGGTTATTGCGACCCACGGTTTCGTAAAGAAAGTTGACAAAGTTTCGGCTAACGAAATTGACCGGGCACTAAGACTGAGAGACAAATATTTGAACAACAAACAAAAAAAGTAATCATATGGAAAATAAAGAATTAAAGACCTATTCTCTTGCCGAAATGAAAGACAAATATATCGGTAAAGTCGGAACAAATGAGCGTGACGAATACGAATACGAACTTCGTATGGACGTTTTAGGAAAGATGATTAAAACTGCTCGACAAGAACGAAACTTGACACAAGAAGAACTCGGAAGACTTGTTGGTGTTCAGAAAGCTCAAATCTCTAAACTTGAAAGTAGCGCTAACAGTGCGACTATTGACACAATATTAAAAGTGTTCAAGGCACTAAAAGCTGAAATCAATTTTAACGTAAAACTTGAAGACAACTTTGTTAAGCTCTCTTGACAGAAAAGAAAGCCGATCGCACAACAGTACGCACCCAAAAGGCGGGGTTTTGTGTTCCAAAGATCAGCCGCGGCTGATGGTTTAACAAACATTAGTTTTTCAAATCAAGTTTTGTGGTAAAAGTCCCGCCCATCGGGTATCTGCAAACCGTATTAGTGTTTCAACAATACAAAATGCGCAATACGCATTATGTATTGAATGAGCAGAGCAGCGAACCTCTAAATCACTGTTCTCATTACGGCATAGAGAAATTTTCCTTTGCCCGTATTTGGATGGATATACAAAGTTTTGTAGTTTTGGGGAAATGGACGGCAATTTGCGTCAATATGAGAGATGTGCCGCCATTCGGCGGCACATAAATATAACTTTCATAAATTTGAAATTTGATAAAATTATCAAGACAATCATAAACAACAACACAATATGGCTGACAAAAATTTAATGACCCCAAGTACGACAAGTTTAAGTGGATTACTTGGAAATGGCATAACATATAAAGTTCCAATTTTTCAGAGAGATTATTCATGGAAAGAAGACAATTGGAATGATTTATGGGAGGACATTAAAATTCTCCTAAATTCTGGAAAAGATCACTATATGGGGGCGGTTGTTCTACAAAAGGTTGGGGAAAAGAAGTTTTTAGTTATAGACGGACAACAAAGATTTACAACATTAAGTTTATTAGCATTAGCAGTAATTAAAAGAATTCAGGATCTAATAGATAGTGGAACAGAACCAGAAAACAATAGAGAAAGAATAAGTGAACTAAGAAGAGGCTTTTTAGGTCAAAAAGACCCAGCTTCTTTACATTATTCGAGTAAACTCTTTTTAAACGAGAATAACGACCCATTTTACCAAAGAAATTTGTTACAATTAATCTCGCCTCAAAATGAACGTACTTTAATTGATTCTGATCGTTTGTTATGGCAAGCATTCAGCTATTTTTATAATAAAATAGGTGAATTATTACCAAATGCAAGTGGTGCTGAATTAGCAACATTTCTAAGTAAATCGGTAGGTGATAAAACCATGTTTATAAAAATTGAGGTTGAAGATGAACTTAGTGCATATACTTTATTTGAAACTTTAAATTATAGAGGTGTTGATTTAACTGTAACGGATCTTTTAAAAAACTATTTATTTTCATTAATAACACCTTCTGATCTGCGTATCGCTAAGGATATATGGAAAAAAGTGGCTACTAGCGTTGGAATCGAAAAATTCCCCATCTTTTTGAGACATTTTTGGATTTCTAGAAAGCCTCTCGTAAGACAAGAACAATTGTTCAAAACAATTCGATCAGAGATTAAATCTAATCAACATGTTTTTAGTTTACTAAATGACTTAGATAAATATTCAGAAAATTATTTGGCTCTTCAAGACCCTTACAGCATAATTTGGCAAGGAAATAGAGAACGATTTAAACGTGTAAGAGAGATGAAATTATTTGGTGTTAAGCAACAATTACCATTATTGATGGTAGCTAAAGAAAAGTTTTCAGACCAAGAATTTGATAAGACATTAAAGGTGATTTCAATAATATCATTTCGTTACAATGTTATTGGCAGTCGCCAAGCAAATAGAATGGAAGAATTATATAATTCTGTTTCACAGAAAATATTTAACGCAGCCCTTACAACTGCTCAAGCAGTATTTAATGAAATAAAGGAACTATATGTTTCTGATCAAGATTTTAGAAATGATTTTTCAACAATCGAATTGTACTCCTATGGTCGAAGTAAAAAATTAGCAAGATATGTTTTGTTCGAGTTAGAGAATAATTTAATGCAAGGTGGTGATAGAGACTTTGAACTTGATCCTGCAACAATTGAACATATATTGCCTGAGAACGCAAGCGCTGCTTGGGATAATGACTTTCCTCAAATTATTCAACCTAATTTTATCTATAGATTAGGTAATTATACATTATTGGAAGATCACCTAAATAGGGATTGTGAAGTTCTACCATTTGATCAAAAGAAACCATTTTATATAAGAAGTCAATATGAGATGAGTAAGGATATTAATTCCAATGAATGGAATCCTGCAATATTAAATAATAGACAAAGTGAATTAGCAAGAAAAGCAACATCAATTTGGAGAATTTCATACGCAGACTAAAAACTGCCTATAACAGGCGCTTGGCTCAATGGCGGGTGCAGTGGTTAATTGAAGTCTTGTGCTTCGTATCTAGTTCAGTGATGGTTGACAGTTTAGTACTTCGAATTCCGCTTCTTCGCCAATCGCCTCCCGTTCTACGTCATAGTAAAAAAATGAAAATAATAAAAATGAGAGTATGTCATTTAATAAAGTAAATTCACTGATTATCATTTTCCTGACCACCTTTGTAGTCTCTTGTAAAGGTCAAGTCAATAGAAATGAAAAAGCAAACTCGCCTTTGCAATCGGTAAAAGGAATTCAAAATTCCAATATGCTACATAAACCAAAAATTCAGATAAGTGGCGTTATACTTGCTATATTACAGGACAGTAAGGGAAATATTTGGTTTGGTACTCAAAATGGTGTGTTTAAACAACATGGCGATTCAATAATCCATATTGATAGTATTGAAGATGAATCAGGAAAAGGTGTCACCGTAGAAGACATTGCAGAAGATAAAGATGGAAGAATTTGGTTTGCACATCGTAGTGGTATTAGCAGTATTGATGGTACATTAGTGACCAATTATTACGAATCAGATGGTTTAATAATTAATAATACTTGGTGCATAGAGACTGATGTGAAAGGGAATGTATGGATTGGGACAATTGAAGGGGCTTGCATATTTGATGGACAAAGGTTCACAAAATTCAACCTACCCGAAGGTCAAAAAGATACAACTCTTGCCATATCGAGTACAAAAATGGTTCATAACATTCTTGAAGATAGCAAGGGGACTATGTGGTTCAGTACTAATGCAGGGTTATTTTCTTATACGAATAAAAAGTTAAAGAATATTTCTGAAGAATTAGGGATACCAACCAGTTTTATAAGCAAAATAGTTGAAGATAAAAAAGATGGCTTCTATGTATCTACTTCAATAGGACTTTTTCATTTCAAAGGGAATATCCTTACCAATATTTCAGAAAAGCACTTTAATGAACCTAAAGGAACAGGCAGTATCATTGTGGATCATAAGGGTGATGTTTGGTTTAATTGCGGTCGAAGTATATACAGCTTAAGTGGTAATAAACTCACTGAATATCGAATAGAAGAAGGGAATTATGGTCCGTTGACTTTTCAAATTTATGAAGATCAGCAAAATCGACTTTGGTTTGTAGGCTTTTCAGGTGCTTATCGATTAGAAAATGGACGATTCATCAATATTACAAAAGACGGTCCTTGGTGAAAAATACGAACGTAGAACAATGCAGTGAACGGACAGACTCCCTAAACGGTCGTCCGTCGTCAGTGCTAGCCGATGTGCCGCCATTCGGCGGCACATCGGGAGGCGGATTCCATCCATAGACGCACGCCGCCAACGGCGTACATCTACGAATTTGCTCAATTACTTCATTGACAAACTGCGTTTGCATTCAGTAACTGCGCAAATCCGCCTCCCGATGTGTGTAACTTTGAAGAACAAATTAACAAGAGTAAATATGAAATTAGGAGCATTTTCAATCAGTCTTGCAGTAAAAGACATTAAAAAATCAAAAGCATTTTATGAAAATTTAGGATTCTCAGATTTGGGTGGTGACATCACTCAAAAGTGGTTAATTATGAAAAACGGTAGTGCCATCATTGGATTGTTTGAAGGAATGTTTGAAAACAACATTATCACCTTTAATCCTGGTTGGGATGAAAATGCCCAAAATGTGGAAGAATTTGACGATGTAAGGTTTATTCAAGAGCATTTAAAAAGATGTGGTGTTGTTTTAACTTCTGAGGCAGACACAAACACAAATGGGCCAGCTCACATTACTTTGACTGACCCAGACGGAAACAATATTTTAATCGACCAACATAGATAATTGTGAAAATATAAAAAAATGAACGCCCAACACGGGTTTTGCGTCAGGCGGGGTGACATGCAAGCTTTGAACTTTGCGCTTCTATTCAAGTTCAGTGCTGGTTGACAGTTATGTGCTTCTAAACCCGCCCGAACGCAAAGCCGAAAAACAATGTTACCTGCCGACATTCCAAACGCAGCGAGTGACTCGAAATTTAGAATTGGTACTTTGACAGAATTTCATCTATTGACTTATCTCCATCATTTTGATAAATTTCAGCATGGAATTTTTCAAGGTAAGTCAAGGACGATTTCAGTTGAATCTTTTCCTCTTCAGACAAATTTCCAGCCTTCAGCAACAAGTCCTTTTTAGACTGCTCCAAAATGTTCTCTCTTGTGCGTTTACCCTTTGCTGTAAGTTCAACCCTTTTAATTCGCTTGTCTTTCATATCGACAACTTCTTTAACCATACCGATTTCAACAAGTCGCTTCATCATTTGAGTTCCTGTGGTAAGTTCTGAAATTGTATCCTTGTAAACTTCATTTTTGGCAGGAGTACCACGACTATTTATTGAAACCAAGAAGAAATATTCATCCATACTGTTTAAGCCATTAGCACTTAAAAAGCTTTTAGCATACCAACGAAAATATTTTGAAAGACGATGAATATTCCAAACAATAAAGCGGTTGTCTTCAATATTTGTATTTTCCTTAACCTTTTGTTTATCTGGTTCGTGTAACCTTCGGTTTAGCCAAACAGAAAATTCTTTGACATCATCACTACCTGTTTCAACATGAAAGGCCTCAAACAGATTAACCAATTCAACGACTTTTTTACCTTCCATAGCTGCTTCTAAATATTACTCCACAAATATAGGAAATAAAAATTACTTTACTTCTATATTGTTGTTTTAAGATCTTAGTTTATATTTGCAGTATTATAAATTAATCATACTACAGAAATGAAGCAAATCATCTTAACAATCGCAATTGCAAGTACTTTTGCAATTCAAACCAAAGCACAAAACAACCTTGCCATTGTGTATGGTAGTGCGGGAATGGAATATGGAAAAGCCAGTGCGGTGGATGCAGACACCAACTACATCAATGGTTCACTGTTTCAAAACACCATCAATGTGAATCCGAACGGAACTACAAATTTGACAGCACCCGGTGCACCGACAGAAATTGCATTAACTAAATACGATAGACACGGTCAATTAGTTTGGGCTAAAAGTTTCGGAGGGACCACTACAAGTGAAGCTCCTCATGGAATAGATTGCGATGCTGCAAAAAACATTTATGTAACGGGTTATTTTGGTAGCACAACCGCAGCAGGTTCATTAAATGCAAACTTCAATCCAGCAGGTGGAGGTACTGTCGCCACTCAAGGAAATGAAGATTGCTTTGTAGCCAAATATGACCAAAACGGAAACTATCAATGGGCGTTCGGACTCGGAAATACAGGAGCAAATACGCAGGAAAGAGCTTGGGACATAGCAACAGATGCAAACGGCAATTCTTATGTTGTCGGTGGCTTTCACGGAACAATAAATTTCAATCCATTAGGAACAGCAATGAATTATACTTTGCCAGATACACTGGCAGGTTTGTTTGTTGCTAAGTACAATACAAATGGTATTTGCCAATGGGTTGTGATGTTAGATGCTCAATGCACAAGTGTTTTTACCGAAGGGTATGCTACTTGTGATTTAGACGCAAATGGAAATTTATATGTAGCGGGAAATTTCAGAGGCACGAACATCAACATCAACCCACTCGGCACTTCAACAACCCTAACAAGTAGCGGACTCACAGACATCTTTATTGCTAAATACAACACATCAAACGGAGTATTGAGTTGGGTAAAAAAAATTGGTGCGGCTGCTCAAGACATTGTTTCTCCCGGTTCTTTGCGTTGTGACAATAATGGAAATCCATATTTTACGGGACGTTTAAGTGGCACAGGGGCAGTTGACTTTGACCCTTCCGCTGGAATAACCAACATTTCAAATTCTTCTTTGTACTTGGCGACTTATGACACAAATGGAAATTTGCGTTTCGCTGTTGGAATGAACAGTGGTGCAGGTGATGGTGGACACAGAGTAGAATTTGACAATTCCAATAATGTGTATTTAGCAGGCTGGATGAATGGAACTGCTACTTTTGGAACAATCAGTAAAACAGCATTTTCGCCAACAGCAGACAACTTTTTAGCGAAATACACCAATGATTTATCAACTTGTTTATGGGCTTTGAATTTTGGAGGTACAGGTGCAACTGCCAATAACATTGTTGCAGGCCTTTCTATTGACCAAGAGAATAACCCAATAATCACAGGACAACTTTATGGTTCAAATGCCAATATAAACCCATTAGGAACAACCACAATAAATTTTTCTAGTGTTGGTAACAATGACTGTTTCGTAATTAAATATAACAGCAACGGACAATTATGGGTTAATGATACTACCAGCACCACGACTGGAATAAATGAACAATTTCACAGCAAACTTCTAATTTTCCCTAATCCATCAACAGACCTAATCAATATCCAAAGTGCTTCCAATGAACAATTCACATACAACATCTTTAATTCGTTGGGAAGTACAGTTAGTTCAGGACAATGTTATAATCATGTTGATGTTTCAAAATTACCACTAGGGACATACTTGTTAATATTGACAGACAAAGACAATAGGAAACTTGCAACGACTAAATTTTTGAAAGAGTAATTTGCTTCTTATTAGTCAACTCGACAAAGGGCAGCAGGTAACAGCGGTCAGGCTAAAAGCACCCTAATTAAACCTTTAAGCACATTAACAGTCTAACTTAAATACTAACAAATAGAATAAAATATGATGAATAAAAAATCAATCATTATAGCTACATTATTAATTGTAGCTTTAGCTGTAATTTCTTGTAATAAAGATAATGTATATGAACCGATAGAAGAAAGTGTTTTGAATTTACCAAATACGCCTTTTGACTATGCAAGTCTTAACTTGCCAAGTCATTTTACAACAAATGTTGCTGGGCAACCTTTGCCAACTTCCATAAACGGAACGGACAATACGCCTACAACCAACCCAATTACAAATGATGGTGCAACACTTGGAAGAGTATTGTTTTACGACAAAAAACTAAGTGCAAATGGAACGATTGCTTGTGCTTCTTGCCACAAACAAGATAAAGGTTTTTCAGATGACGCTACTTTAAGTTTAGGTTTTAACGGTGGTGCAACTGGACGTCATTCAATGACATTAATTAATGCAAGATTTTATCAACGTGGACGATTTTTTTGGGACGAAAGAGCCACTACCTTAGAAGAACAAGTTTTGATGCCTTTCCAAGACCCTGTAGAGATGGGAATGACTCTACAACAGGTTGTAAGTAAAGTTCAAGAACAATCTTATTACCCTGAGTTGTTTCAAAAAGCATTTGGCACAACTGAAATTAATTCTGATAAAATATCAAAAGCATTGGCTCAGTTCGTGAGAAGTATAGTAAGTTACTCTAGTAAATATGACCAAGGAAGAGCAATGGTTGCTTCACCTGGTGCAAATTTCCCTAACTTCACTACAGAAGAAAATACAGGTAAAAATATTTTTTTTCAGACCATACCTAACGGTGGCGGTGCTTGCTTTGGCTGTCATACCACCGAAGCATTTATAAGTGCCAACCCTGGACCACAAAACAATGGATTAGATTTAAGCTCCACTACAGATTTAGGAGCAGGAGCTGTTTTTACAAATAATCCAATTTTTGTTGGAAGATTTAAAACCACAACTTTAAGAAATATAGAACTTACCGCTCCTTATATGCACGATGGAAGATTTGCTACTTTGGAGCAAGTAGTAGAGCATTACAATAGTGGCATAAAAGCACACCCAACACTTTCCCCTGCTTTAAAAGATGGAAATGGGAATCCTGTTCAATTAAATTTGACAACTTCACAAAAAGCAGCATTAGTTGCTTTTCTAAAAACATTAACTGACAATAGTGTGAGCACAGAAACCAAATGGAGCAATCCTTTCAAATAAAGTCAAATACATTTTAATTGGCTTAATTGCTTTTGCATATAGCGTCTTAGAAAATTTTAATCAGGAATTGATTTTGGGTGTTAATGGTGGATAGTATTTCAATTCCATTATTACTTTTTCCTCTATATAATATTATCAAAATTCAAAGACCGTCCATACCAATTAAATTAGAATTGGGGATTGTGTTATTTTCTTTACTCTCTATTTCGCCATTAATTCTAATAGCCGATTTGCAAAAACGGGGTTTCGTGCTTCTATGATAGTGTGTACTAAATTCAAGTTTTGTGCCTCTAATGAAGTTTAGTGCTGAAAAACCACCACATCGGAAGGAGGATTCCACAGCAATGAATATCTAACACACTGTGTTTACTCCGGCATAGAGAAATTTCCTTTGCTCATATTTGGATGGATAAGCAAAGTTTTGTAGTTTTGAGGAAACAAGTGACGTTTTGCGTCAATACGAGAGATGTGCCGCCATTCGGCGGCACATCTCTCGTAGAAATATTGTTAAGAAAACATTACTACCCTTAACAGATGAAATCAAGTGATATTATTACCATTGACAAAGAAATCCTAAGTGGACAACCTGTATTCAAGGGAACTAGAGTTCCGGTAGAATCATTGTTTGATCATTTAGAGCATGGAGTATCTTTAGATGAATATCTTGAAGATTTCCCCTCAGTTTCACGTGAACAGGCAATCATGTTGTTGGAAATGGCTAATAAAATTATTACATCAACGAATATTGATAAGCTGTATGAAGTTGTTGCTTGATGAAAACCTTCCTAAAAAGTTGAAACTTGATTTCCCACTTCAAGAAATTTTTACAGTAAGTGAAATGTCATGGCAAGGAACAAAAAATGGTGAGCTGTTAAAACTGATGATTCAAGAAAATTTTGATGTATTGCTAACATTTGATAAGAATCTCCAATATCAACAAAATTTTGAAAAATATACGATAGCTGTCTTTGTCTTAAATGCGTCAATTAACACTTATAACATATTGACTAAATTATCACCTAAGATTAATGCTAAACTTGATACAGGTGAAATAAACCCAGGTATAACAATCTTTAAAGAAAACTAGCGCTACACCTAACAGCGGTAACTGTTGCACAACTCATCAGTGATTTTTTTAGAAAAACTCGGCTGCACATAGGAAGGCGGATTCCAGAGCAATAAAACTCTAAATCACTGTTTTTACTACGGCATAGAGAAATTTCCTTTACTCATATTTGGATGGAGAAACAAAGTTTTGTAGTTTTGAAGAAACAAATAACGTTTTGCGTCAAATGAGAATTATAAAAAATACAATTTGGTTTATTCAACTGACCACGACTATTCTGATAGTTTGGTTAAACATTAAATTGTGTACTGACAACCTAAATAGAGAAGATCGAAAAAAGGACATAATACTTCAACTAAATTATTTAAACCGAGAATTAAAAACCAATCAACTTGGAGAAAGAATGCAAAGTATTTTCCCGGAGGGTTTTGTCTTTACGAATGTATTATATGGATTATCATGGTGTGAGGTTGGACTAGCAGATACATCTTTGCACACAAGAAACAATGCACTAAATGAGGCTTTATTTGCATATGACCAAATTAGTTCGGCAAAGGCTAAATCACTATTTGACCCGACATTGAATCCGGAAAATGGAATATTCTATCTAGGTTGGAACAATTACTTGTTATCAAAACTTTTACAACTTGACTCTAATTTTGAGGGAAGTAGATACTATAAAATAGTTTACAATAAGAATTGTGAATTAATTGCTGAAGCATTGATGCATAACACTTCTCCATTTTTACAATCCTATCAAAATCAAGCTTGGCCTGCAGACATGTGTGTTGCAATGGCTTCATTAAGCAATTATGATAAATTTAATGACAAAAGATATCACTCTATAATTACCAATTGGGTGACTGCTGTTAAGGCAAAAGTTGATCCAAGAACTAAATTGATTCCGCATAAAGTAAATCCTGAAAATGGCCAAACAATAGAAGGTGCAAGAGGATGCTCAATCAGTTTAATACTAAGACTATTATCAGAAGTTGACTCAGAATTTTCAAAAGAACAATACGCTTTGTATAAGAAGAATTTTGTTTCAACAACTTTCGGACTTCCTTCAATAGACGAGTATCCGGTCGGACTTTGTGGCTCAGGAGACATTGATTCGGGTCCCGTTATATTTGGAGTCGGTTTCGCAGGGACTATTGTCTCAATAGGTACATTTTCTGTAATGGGAGACTATGAATTAGCAGAAAAGCAATATAAAACCATTAATACATTTGGATTAAGCACAAAAGACTCTGATATGAAAAAATATGTTTTGGGAAAAATGCCAATTGCAGATGCATTTATTGCATGGAGCAGAACTGCAGAGCTAAACAACAAATCAAATTTCATAATGACATCAAATTTTTGGGCATATAAATTCCATTACATTTCATTTATCGTGATACTGCTACTTTGGGTATTATTTTACCATAAGACAATTCTAAGAAAAATGCAACAAACAGCGCGTTTTCGCTAAGCGGGTAATTTGCTTCATTCGAATATTTGATTTAGTTTTAAATTGTAACTAATTATGAAAATCAAACTTCTAAATCCCGCACTGCGTCAAGCCCCGAAAACGTTATGTGTAACCTTATGACGACACGACTAAACATATTATTTCTCATCATATTGAGTGCTTGTAATTCAAAGTCAGCCGACAAGACTATTGAAAAAATTTCAGCCGACCCTTCATCAATTCAAATCAATCAACGTCAAGACAGTGTTGACATACAAATCGACACACTAAAAATTAACGACCAAAAATTTATTCAGACTCTAAAGGGTAGTAATTTCAATTGCTTAATGTCACTTCAAGGCGACACAATTGTAAGATCGGAAGACTATTACTTTAAAGCCGAGTTCTTAGACATTGACGAAGATGGTTACAAAGACATTCGTGTTTTTGCTTTTAGCAATACGCCAAATCAATGCGACAATTATCTGTTTGACAAGAAGCTAAAAACATTTAAACTTATAGAGAATTGCGACCTTGACATTCAAAAAATAAAAGGGACAAAATTTTTCTATTCATATAATCGTGCAGGTAGTGCCGATATGAATTGGGAAAGTCATTTAAGTAAAATTGAAAATAATAAATTAGTTGATTGTGGCTACATGTACGGACAAGGTTGCGACTTTGAAATTGAAAAGAATCCGCAGATAATTGAAATTTACAAGGTGAGCAATTCGGACACGGACGAAAAAATATTGATTAAAAAATTGCCCTACCAAAAACATATAAAAGAATTTGGCGACAAATGGGAATTTATTGAAAATTATTGGACAAGAAACTGCAAGACATTTGAACGATAAAAAGAAAAAACACCTATAACAGCACCTACAAGAAATTGGCGTTTCATTGGTTAAATGAAGCTTTGCGCTTCGTATTAAGTTCAGTGATGGCAGACAGTTTTCGTCTCCGAAAACGCCAACTTCTTGTAGCTGCAAAACGATGTGCCGCCATTCGGCGGCACATCGGGAGGCGTCATATTATGAGTGACTACAAAAGCGAAATAGAAATTTTACTCGACAGTTTGGACAAAAGTGCAAACTCAAATACTGCGTGGCTTCATTTTGACATTAATTCGCCATCAACATTTGATATTAATGAATTCCTGTTGACACAATTGAAGACAGGTTATTTTCATTTTACTTTGGTTGAAAGTGACATAAATAGAGGTTGGGAACATTATGTTAGTTTGTCCTTTTCTAAAAATTGGAAAGACAGTATGATAATGCTTCAACGTCCAGGAACAACTTGGAATGGCAATACAAACTTAGAGATTAACAGGATTACAGACGACCGAGCTAAAGAGTTGGTTGTTGACTTACTCACTGGAGAAAGATTACATTTTAGCAAAAGTCCATTGGGAACACAACTAGAAAGGGGTGAAGCAGAAAAATTGGTTGACAATTTTACAAAATACTTAAAGACACATAAAGAAAGAGAAATTACATTTTACAATATAACTCCAAATTTTCTTTGGACAGTTGAAGAATATTTTAAGCCAGACAATGATAAAACTCGACTTGGCTATTTCGAAAACAATGGAAGAGACTTGGTGCTTGGTATTTTGACTTACGAAAAGGAAATGGACACTCTTGAACTGAATATTTTAATGACCAATGGATACAGTTAGCAAAGAACACCGAACGCACAACAGCGGTAACTGTTGCACAACTCATCAGTAATAGTTTAGAAAAACTCGGCGGCACATCGGGAAGCAGTTTCCACAGCAATGAATTACTAACACACTGTCTTTACTCCGGCATAGAGAAATTTCCTTTACTCATATTTGGATGGATAAGCAAAGTTTTGTAGTTTTGGGGGAAATCAACGACGCATTGCGTCAATATGAGAGATGGCGGTAAGTTTATACCGAACGTAATCTGACAAAAGACAAAACAATAATTATTAACTTAAAGAACACAAATTTATGGGAGCTTGGGGATACGGAATATTTGACGACGACACAGCATATGATTATGTTGATGAAATTGACAACTCTGATAATCCGAAAGAAATTTTTAAAAACGCTTTTGAGACTGCAATTAATAGTGATTACTTAGAATATGACGACTGCCACGCAGTTACAGTTTCAGCATCATATATTGACTGCATTCTTAATGGAACAAAACCAAGAGTGGACGCAGAAGACGAAAATTTCTTTCAATTTGTAGAAAAAAATAAACATTTGGATTTAAACGACTTAAAGCCCAATGCTGTAAAAGCATTAGAAAAAGTTATTAGTGACGGTTCTGAACTAAATGAACTTTGGACAGACAACGAAGAACTTTACCCAAAATGGAAAGGAAATATCGAAGAATTGATAGAACGATTAAAATAAAAAACTACCGCTAACATCGGTTTGGCAATATGGCGGCCGAAGTGCTTCTATGAAACATTTGTGCAAGGTTCAACAGCAGTAATTCTATTGAACTTTCGTGCTTCTAAATCCACCCCCATTAGTGGCAATATTACAGAAACCTCATATGCAAGAACAGAAAAATATTATTGAATGTTACAATAAGACAGCAGAAAACTATGCTGAAAAATTCTTAAATGAACTTGACCAAAAGCATTTTGATAGGATTTTATTGACAGCTTTTTGCGAACAAAATAAGAATAAAGGACAACTAATTGATTTTGGTTGTGGACCTGGGCAAACAACAAATTTTATCTATAACTGTGGACTTGAAAATATCTTAGGCACTGACCTTTCAGACGAAATGGTAAAAGTTGCTAAACGACACAACCCAACAATCAATTTTGAACAAGCAGACTTGCTAAATTTAAAATATAAAGACAATGCTTTTGGTGCTGCAATTGCATTTTATGCTATTGTCCATTTTGATTATGACCAAATCAAAACAGCATTGACAGAAGTAAAGCGTATTTTAGTTGATAAAGGTGAATTTGTGTTTAGCTTTCATATTGGAAAAGAAATCGTTTACCTCGACAACTTTCTTGACAAAGAAGTAAATATAAAGTTTCAATTTTTTGAAGTTGAAAGAATAAAAGCATTAATTGAGGAAGTAGGATTTGAAATTGTTGACATTCTTAAACGACAACCATATGAAACTGAATATCAAACCGAAAGAGCATATATTTGGACGAGAAAAAACTGCCACTAACACGTGTTTTGCGTCAGGCGAGGTGACGTACAAACATCTTGTTTTCCTCCACGACAACTCAAATTTGGATGGACAAACAAAGTTTTGTAGTTTTGAAGGAAATGAATGACGCTTTGGGTCAATATGATAAAGACACATAAACAAGAAAATGAATCAATCGTGGTTTGAAATGCAAGACTTAAGAAAACGCAAATTGGACAGTTCAGTTTGGGTTCCCTTGCGTGCACAAAAATCAATACGAAAAAATTCTTATTTTGGGACAGTAGGTTATCAGGAAGAATTTGCAGGACACGGTTCTTTAATGATTCCTATTGATAAAAATGATGTAACAAATGATTTAAGTTGGATCGACATTGGGATAAGTCATTCACAAGGTTTAAACTTTGTATTTGGAGAATATTCACAGAGCGACTTATATGAAAGTGATGATTTTCAAGGAATACACTTAGTCTTAGACCAAACTTTTGATAACAATTATGACAATCATGAATGGCATTTGCACCAAGATTTGGTTATTAGTTTAGGTTTAAAAAGAGAAGGCGATATTTGGGTTTGTCCTAGACAAGGTTACGTTGAAGTTGCTAGACTTGAGCGAGACAGAGAAGGCGGTCCAATTCTTCTTGAGATAAAAAATCAGTTCCTTAAAGACTACCTTTATGCAAGAGGTTGCGGGCTATACATAACATCCTTTTTCAGCAGAGATGAAATATTTGACAATAGATCTGTTCTTTCATGGAACGAAGATTCCAAAGAATCTAAAGACGGTAAAGACGTTTGGAAATGTAGGGTTTTAGAAATACATGAAGGAGGTTTTCCTTTTGGGGAAAAAGTAGCAGTTTCGCATGTAAGCCGAATAGATGTTGATGAAGATATAGATGTACCTGATATGACTTCCTTTCCAACAGATGAAAATGTAAAATCTGAGTTTTACGAACGAAGTTTTACAGGAAAGAAGTTGTATAGGATTATGGGTGAACTTTGGAAATACGAATGGATTAATCCAGCCAAGTCAAGCCCAATAACTTTGGGACAAAAAGAAAACATTGATATTTTTTACATCGTTGACGCAGCAGGAAACAAAGAAAGTGGAAACGAGTTAACGAAAGGTGGAAAATGGCTTTGGTTTAAACCCGATTTGATTTCATCTCTATTATCAAAGCGAGGTAGTTTTTTAAATTGGTATACAAAAGACACAGGGAGTGTTTCATGTGCACCTGCTTCGGGTGTTCATTTTGGTGTCAATGACTTAGGTTTAATTACTGTTTATGCAAAAGACATTGGCAACTTACCATTGTGGCAACAACAGATTTGGGCAGGTTATAACGTTTCCCCAGAAGGAGGAATTTCAAAAGAGTTACATGCATCTCAAGTTAAAGCTGAACCAGCGCCAACAAAAGCACCAGAGGCATTTTTTGAAAGAGTAATTAATGAAATAAATGAAGCATCAAAAAGACAATTTAATGTTCCTTTTTTTAGAGGGCATCAGTCTGTTAATGACATAATAAATTCAATAAATAGATTTAGAGCAGTTGACGAAAGAGGATTATTCTCACTTGCTAAAGATATAGCAAGAATACTAGCAGACGACATTGACGTGGAATCACTTCAAAAAATTGCAAACCCACCTAAAGGTACAAAATGGGGTTCACTAAAAACTATTGAAAATCTTTTAGCATTAAAAATTCCACAAGAATCCGCAAGACAAATAACAAGTCCTCTCGTTGGAGTATATGAATTAAGACACGGAGACGCTCATTTACCAAGTAGCGAAATTGAAAATGCTTTTAACTTGGTTAAAATAGACAGAAACTTACCAAGTGTAATACAAGGCTATCAAATGTTATTCGCTTGCGTTGACAACTTACATAGAATTCTAAGTATTATTGACAAATGGGACGAAATATAAAAATAAAACACAGCCGCTAATAGCCGTTTTGCAAAAGCGGGGGCATCGTGCTTGTATTAAAGTAAAGTACTAAATTCAAGCTTTGTGCTTCTATTCAAGTGCAGTTCTTGGTTGACAGTTTGTGCACTGAATTGAAGAATCAGCGAAACTCAACCCGCCCGAACGCAAAGGGGAAAAACGTTTCCAGTAAAGTAAATACAAGAATTAATGGAACTTTCTTCTTAATTATTTACAATAGTTTCCCCTATTTTTCCAATTGTTGAATAATGGTGCGCAAATAGTCTTTTGTCGGGTCAAATTCAAGAGCTTTTCGAAATGCCTCCAATGCTTGCTCATAATTTCCGGCTGCTTTATGAGCTTCTGCCAAATGTTCATATAGTGTGGCATTGCCGGATGAATAGCGCAGTGCTTGCATAGATTGTTTGACGGCTTTATCATATTCACCGGATTTATAGAGCACCCACGCATACGTATCAAGGTATGATGGATTCGTCGGCGATTGTGAGAGAGCTTTCTGAGCCATTATTTTCGCTTGTTCCAACAGCATCCCCCGCTCCGCATAGGAATATGCCAAATTATTATTAATCAGTGGGTCATCCGGCGATAATAACAAAGCACGCTTATAGCATGAATCCGAAGCAATATAATTATTATGGCTATTATGAAAAATACCTAATTGTGTCCAAATTTCTGAACGTGTTGGTTCTATAGTCACAGCATGATAATAATATTTTTCGGCAGAATCTTTATTAGAATATTGTTCAAACACCAATGCACTTTGCAATGGAAAACGATATTCTTTGTCAAACAATACTATCCCTTTCTTTAATAATTGCAAAGATTTTTTCGGATTATCATGTTGTGCCAAAAATTTACTTTGCAATAATAGTAAACTTGCTCTATCATTGGTTAATCGCTCACTTTGTTCAAACAATGTGAAGGCGGCGGAGGTATCACCGGTAACATAGCGCAATAAACCGGCAGAGTATGATATTTCCCATTGTAAAAAATGATGTTTCTGCACTATAGTTAATACAGTGTCGATGGTACTTTTTGTATTTTGTACGGTGATTGAATCAAGTAATAAAAAATGTTCAATAATTGCAGCAATCATATTGGGTAATTGTTCGCCCCAGCGATATGCTCGTGATGGTTTTATATAATCAATGATTTTATTGTACTGTTTTGTATCTAATAATGCAGCTATATACTCTTGAATAAATTGAGGATTAATATCACCCATTGCAGTTATTTTTTCTGCTGTTTGCATATATCCGTTTGTGTCGCCTATATTTTTTTGTAATATAGCCATTCGCTCAAGCAATTGGATATCATCACCAAAGTCATTCATTAAATCCTGATAGATATCAATCGCTTTACGTTCATTGTTGAATTCCGATAATCGCCCGAGCATATAGCGACTTTGTTTTACTTTGGGTTGTAATGCCACAATATGTTCATAAATAGTCATAGCACCGAGCAAACGATTATCGTCTATGGCAAATTCGGCTTCCAATTCCAATGCCGGAATATAATCGGGATTTTTCCGTAAACTTGTGGCAAGATATTCTTGCGCAATATCGCGTTTGCCAATTTGTGCATAGCTGTGAGCTATGGTATAAGCAATCACCGCAGAGGAATCATAACGCTGAGCAAGTTGCAATTCGATAATTGCCGACGGATAATCCCTCAGCAACCGGTATTGCATACCCCGCAAAAAATATTGCCTTGCAGCAAATCGCATGACTGCAGTATCCTGTGCACTCACTTTACCGGTACGCGCTATCGGGAAAGAACGCTTTTGTTGTGCCGAAACCGACATCGCGCTCAAGAGTGTAAGCACAAGAGCAAGTACAATAGATGTGACAGCCCCACAAACGCCATGTGCGATGATTGCTCGATACTTGGCAGACTTGGCAGACCTGTGCTTTGCACGCAGGGTAACTATATACATATCCTTATTGTCTTAAATCCTTAATTTTGCATATTGATTTTGCATTCAAATCTACGGAGAAAATAATTATGTCGGTAATACCATCTGTTCATCATCAACCGCAATCGCTTCATGAACGCACTTTGCATCAACAAGAAGATTTTTCTCGATACCGCCATGTGTTGAGAACACGTGTCCGCAGCTATGATGTGGACAGACAAAGCATTGTCCATAATGCGGTGTATTTATATTGGTTAGAAGCGGCACGCATCGAATATTTCCGTGCGCTTGGTTTGCCTATGGATTTCCAGACCTTTGTGTCGAAACATCGCTTTGTGGTTGCCCACATTGACATTGATTATATCTATGCCGCTTTATTCGATCAGGAATATGAGTTATTTACTCGTATTTCATGGATGAAAAACAGCTCATTGTGTTTTGAACAAATAGCACGCCTAACCGACGATGGCACCATCTTAGTCAAAGCTAATACGGTCATGGTTCATTTGAATACGGCATCGCATCAACCGGAGCGTATCCAAGATTCTTATCGTTCACTGGTGCGCGATTATGAAGGAGAGAATGTTCAGCACATATCCTAAAGCCCATCAAGCCACCACTTTTCAATCATTCTATGGCGTGATGATTGCAAGTATGGTGCTGTGTGCTTGGCTGGCGCATCTCCGGTACAGTTTGGAGTATGCTTCTGTCGGTTTTTTTTCTCCGATGATGTATTTCCATATAGCCCTACAAGGTTATCTCAGTACGGGATTATTTATTACCGCGCATGATGCAATGCATGGAACGGTGATGCGGAGCAATAAAGGCAATCGCATCGTAGGCACTCTTGCCTGCTTTTTATTTGCCGGTATGTCATTTCGTCGTCTTCAAAAAAATCATTGGGCGCATCATCTTCATCCCGCAGATTCTGATGACCCCGATTATTATCCTACCAATAATTTTTTCGTGTGGTTTGCCGTGTTTATGTTTCGCTATACGACCATTTCCCAACTTATCATTATGGCATGTATGTTCAATATCCTTCTTCTGCGATATAATGAAATACAGGTGTGGATATATTGGGCATTGCCTTCATTATTGGGTGCACTGCAATTATTTTATTTTGGTACCTATCGTCCCCATCGCACACCACATACTCATGAAATGGGGAAGCATAGAGCAAGAACATTGAAAAAAAATCATCTGTGGGCTTTGCTGTCATGTTATTTTTTCGGCTATCACCTTGAACATCATGCTTCGCCTTCCACACCTTGGTGGCAATTATATCGTGTCAAAAACATGAACGATACATCTCATTCATCTATACAGCCATAAAATATGACCTATTTGCCAACAACACCCGTGCCCGCTTTTCGAAAAGATATTCAACTTTCGATGGTTATCCATAATGGGGAACAGCAAATTTGTGCACATGATACATTCGGCTATGCCTCAGAAGAAATTTACCTTTCACTCCAAGCATATTCCCTTATTCAATTATTTGATAATTGTACTTCAGTGCAAGGTTTATCCCATAAAATATTTGGTGAACACACTACGCAAGAAAATATAGATTTTCTCTGCAATTTTATCGGTAGTATTGATGAGTATGGTTATTTGGAAAGCGACAGCTTCGAACAAAGACGGCGAAATATCGAAGAGGAATATGCAAAAGCCACCGTGCGTGAATCTGTCTGTGCGGGTGGTGCCTACCCTTCTTCCGAGCAAGAATTACGACAATATCTGGATATGCTCATGGCGGAATGTGATGTCATGCCGGGCAATGCTTCCGGTATTATTGTGCCCCATATTGATTATCGCGTGGGAGGGTCTTCATATCCTCCGGCATTTAAGGCAATAGAGCAAAGTAATGCAGATGTCTATATTATTTTTGCTACATCCCATTATTGGTGGGGTGATTTTTTTATTCTCACAGAAAAAGATTTTCGTACACCTTTAGGGATTGTAAAAACCGATACAGCAATAGTAAAAAAAATTCTGGAATATTATCCGCATTATCTTACAAACAATGATATGCCCCACAAACCGGAACATTCCATTGAGCTTGAACTTCCTTTTTTGCAATATATTCGGGGTAATAGTCCATTCACCATTGTACCAATTTTAGTAACATCGTTCCATCGTTTTATGAATAATAAAGAAACCATAGAAGAGAGTGCGGAAATCAATGATTTTATTTATGCAGTACGCCGTGCTGTGGAAGAAAGTGGTAAAAAAGCGGTCTATATTTCCAGCGGTGATTTATCGCATATAGGGCGAAAATTTGGTGATAATTATGATGCAATCAGTAAACTGTCCGAAGCAGAAAAAGCCGACAAAGAATTATTGCAGGCATTAGCGGCATGTGATGGCAATACATTTTTTCGCTTAATTGCCGATGTGCGCGATACATGGAAAATTTGCGGTTGCTCACCTGATTATATGCTCTTGCAAACCTTACAACCCACACGCGGCGAGATAATGCACTACGCACAATGGGATGAAAGAGAAAGGGCATCAGCCGTGACTTTCGGCTCACTTGCATTTTATCATTAACCAAAGCTCGAAACAGGTGTGATGATGCGACGCTTTTTCTTGATTCTCATTGCTTGTTGCGCAATTATATCACTTATTCAACCATTTATTCGATCGCAAGTTCATTATCACAATCTTGATGTTGCCTTCAATTATCACATGGCAACACTGATGACTGATGGGCAAATTCCTTATCGTGATTTTATTGACTTTAATTTTCCGACTATCTGGTATATTTCATATATTCCCGCTTATATAAGTTCTTTTATACATCATGATGCCATTGTGCTGTCATTGTTTTTAGGTGGATTAACATTAATCTGTGCAATACTATGTGCTTTTCTTATTGTTAAATGCACACTGTTCTCGCTCATGGAGCAATCTTTACTGTGCATTACACTCTTTTTTGTGTTTTCTACATTTCAAACCTATGATTTTGGGCAAAGAGAGCATTTATTTATACTGGCATATATTCCTTTTCTTATACGGCAATACCTTGTACCCAATCTCAACAGATATAAATTTCTTGATTGTTTTATAGGATTTTTGACCATAACAGGTGCTTTCATAAAACCATATTTTATTCTCACACTCCTTTGTGTTGAACTATCTGCCTATAGTAGAAATAAAAGTCTGAACTATACACAGGGTATGCGCTTAGGTTTATTAATAGGTGTGGTTTTTTGGGGCGGAATATTTACATACCATGTACCTGAATATCTTGTCATCGCCGAATATGCTGCAAAAACGTATGCCGGACAAAATACGATGATTGGCATAAATCCTATTTCTGTTATCCTTGAGCATAAATTATCGCTGTTGGTATATGCCGCACTTTGTGTTTATGCATTGTTTTACAAGAAAAAAGACTCGCTGTTTTTATTACACACTGTATGTACCATCGCATCTGCTATGTCATTTCTATCGGCACTTATTCAAATGAAAGGCTTTGATTATCATATTAAAATTGCAGCTTCTTTTTCTGTTGTTTCTTTATCGCTCGGATTTATGCGTTTTGTACCGATATATATACATAACAAAAGCATACAAAAGAATTTTTATATTATACTGTGTTCGGCAATCGTTCTACGACAATGTTATACCTGTACGACATTAACAGAATCGTATGCACAGAATTACAGCCCTACGAGGGTGTCAAAAAACACAGATTCATTGCTTTCCGAGCATAATAATGCCAAAACTATTTTTAAGATATCAACCTTTTCTCAACCCTTGTACCCGGCAATTATGGAGCATCCCATGCGTGACATTACAGGGTGCAATACTCTTTGGTATCTTGGAAGTTTTTATCGTAATCAACAGTCATCCGCCGATACATTTACGTATCATTCTGTGAACACGATGCAACCTTTAGAGCGATATTTTTTTCATAAAGTAACACAGAGTCTCATACAGGAAAAACCGGATATTATAATTATTGCCGACAGTAATTATAATTATTTCTTTTCTGTTCCCGGTTTTGATATAAAAAAATACTATGCACAAGACCATTTTTTTGCTACTATGCTCTCCGAAGAGTATAGGTCTATTGCACATACCGATGGTCACACATGGTATAAAAAGCGATCATTACGATAGATATATCACCATATCACGCCTTTTTCCGGTGGATAGCCCACCTCTTCAAAGACTAATCCTTCAGGCGGTGCCAGCCAGCTATTGAGCGAACGGTCAGCGCATTGCAATGAATGGCGCACTTCTTCCACGGTGCGTCTGGCTCTGCCAATATCCACCATTGTTCCCACCAAAGAACGTACCATGCCATAGACAAAACGATCTGCTCTGATATGCAAACGTATCATATCGGAAGCAAGACGTTCCCAATGACATTCCTCTACCGTACAGATATATGATTTGGTGGAAGTATTTAATTTGGAAAAACTGGTAAAATCATGCCTGCCAAGAAAAATTCTTGCGCCTTCATGCAATAAAGCATCATCCAGCGGATAATGTACAGCCCAAGCATAACGGCGGGTAAACACACTTTCCGTTTGCGCTATCGTATATGAGTAACGTCGCCAAAGAGCATCAAAACGTGCATGCACAGGTACGGCACAGCGTAATGCACCATTAATGCGAATATCACGAGGTAATTTAGAGTTAAATGCCTTGAGGATACGGTCAGTCGGAATGGTAAATTCTTTACCATAACAGATATGCCCTACTTGCCCACGTCCATGCACGCCGGCATCGGTGCGTCCTGCACAAATCAATCTTCGCTGTATTCTGGTTAATTGTTCATAGACTTTTTCAATTTCCTGCTGAATGCTTATGCCGTTTTCTTGGAATTGCATACCGCAATAGTTCGTGCCGTCATATTCAAAACGCAGCAAAAGAACGGATGTATTCTCTTGCTCTTTCCCTTCATTTTCTTTCATTTCTGGTTGTGTGTTGTTCACTGTTCTTCTCATCTATGCAGACAAAATGCTCTCTAAATTACCACTTTGTCACCGTCAAAAAGATAAAAAACCTTTCTTAACTGAGTGTATAATGAATTTTTTTTTGATGATTACATGTATTCTTGGGAATTTCTGCTGCATGAATCTGTTTCCTTTCTATTTTTGCAGCCGCATTCACGAATAAGGACATTACTTCATATACACTCGTTTTTCGGAGGATTGATGATTTTTAGCTCACGATTTGTTAAATCCATAACAGATTTGCATGAAGAGCATGGTGTGCACGGGAACTCTTCAGAACATAGCTTGAAGCGTACATTGGGCGCACCCAGCTTAGTTGCACTCGGCATAGGCGCTATTATAGGTGCCGGACTTTTTTCCATCACAGGCGGAGCAGCAGCCCATAATGCCGGACCCGCCGTTACTATTTCCTTTGTTATTGCCGCCATTGCCTGCGGTTTTGCCGGATTATGTTATGCCGAATTTGCATCCATGATACCTGTTGCTGGCAGTGCCTATACATATTCGTATGCAACAATGGGCGAATTTATGGCATGGATTATCGGTTGGGATTTGGTACTCGAATATGCCGTAGGAGCAGCCACGGTTGCCATCAGTTGGTCGCGCTATCTTGTAAAATTTTTCGCTTATTATGACATTCATCTGCCCGCCGCATTAACATTATCGCCTTTTAATTCTGTGACGCTCATTGATGGCACAACCGCAAGCGGTATGATAAATTTGCCGGCTGTGTTTATCGTCGTGATGATGTCATTATTATTGATAAAAGGTACAAAAGAATCAGCGACAGTTAATGGGGTGATTGTTGCCTTAAAAATAGCGGTGGTACTTATTTTTATTGCTCTTGGTTGGGCATATATTAATACTGCCAATTATACGCCGTATATTCCTGAGAACACAGGTAATTTCGGCGATTTCGGTTGGAGCGGTATTGTGCGTGCTGCGGGTATTATCTTCTTTGCGTACATTGGATTTGATGCTGTTTCGACAGCAGCTCAGGAAGCAAAAAATCCGAAGCGCGATATGCCAATTGGTATTTTGGTGTCTTTGGCAATATGTACCGTTCTTTATATCCTTTTTGCACATGTGATGACAGGTGTTGCCAATTATACCAGTTTCCAAGGTGCTGATGGTATTGCACCGGTGGCTGTGGCAATAGATCACATGGGAAATATGGGAGCTGACGGAAAAATAATCCCTGCATTTCCTTGGCTCAATAAAGCAATTATCATAGCCATTTTAGCCGGATATTCGTCGGTAATTATGGTGATGCTCATGGGACAGACAAGGGTGTTTTTCTCTATGTCCAAAGACGGTTTATTACCGAAAATTTTCTCTGATGTTCATCCGAAATTCCAGACACCGTGGAAATCCAATATTCTCTTTATGGTCTTTGTAAGTTTATTTGCTGCTTTTGTTCCTGCTGATGTCGTGGGTGAGATGACAAGTATCGGTACATTATTGGCATTTGTTCTTGTATGCTTTGGTATTATTGTCTTGCGTAAAGCACAGCCCGATTTACCGCGAGCATTCAAAACGCCCTTTGTGCCTGTCGTTCCTATTCTTGGTATTCTTGCTTGTCTCGCGATGATGGCATCATTACCCGGCGACACATGGCTTCGTTTAATTATATGGCTTGCTCTCGGTTTTGTAATATACTTCGGTTATGGCATGAAACACAGTGTGTTACGTAAAAAAATCGGTGCAGCACGACAATAAGTGCATACACTCATTATGAAGGCGATGCTCATCCGGTGTCGCCTTCTCTTTTTTCAGACTTTTCTTTTTTATACGGCATCGTATGTCTTGGTCTTCGGTTATCGGTCAGCACAGAGTAAAAGAATTATTGCGCAGAGCATTGCATGAAGAAAAAATAGCTCATGCATATTTATTTTGGGGTATGGAGGGCATAGGTAAAGATGCCTTGGCTTTAGCATTGGCAAAAACACTTAATTGTGAACGTCGTACATTGCCGAGTACAGAGCCGTGCAATCAATGTCGCAGTTGTATGCAAGCCGATAAATTGGAGCATCCGAATATTAAACTTGTGTTTTCTTTACCCGCCACCAAATCAGCCGAAACACGCGATGATTCGCCTTTGTTTAAATTAACCGATGCACAAATTGAAGAAATCCAAGAACAATTACGCATCAAAGCAGAAAATCCCTATCACAATGTGAGTATCGCTAATGCACGACAAATACGCATTGCCTCCATACGTGATATAAAGCGCAGCATCTCCATGTCACAATCGCAATCAGGACACCGCGTAGTCATTGTGTCCGAAGCCGATGAAATGACCGTTGAGGCAGCCAATGCTTTCTTGAAAACACTTGAAGAGCCGAACCCTAATGTGACATTGATATTGACAACATCACGTCGTGAAGCCATACCCCAGACTATTATGTCACGATGTCAGCAAATTTACTGCGACCCTTTACCCGATAGTGAGTTAACGGTAGCCTTGCATCAACGTTTTTCTATTACCGAAGAAGAAGCGCGGTTAATAGCTTCTTTTGCTCAAGGCAGTTATTCGCGCGCCATGCAATTTTTAGATGAAGACATGAAGCGTTTGCGTGAGGAAGTCATCACCCTTTTACGTGCGGCATTGCGACGGGTGCGTTATCGTTTGGAGACATTTCATATCATGGAACGTTTCAGCGGCACACAAGATCGCAAACAACTTTCCACCATGTTGGGGCTTTTAGTCTTGTGGCTGCGGGATGTGTATGTGTATGCTCGGACAGCCGACGCATCGCTGATTATCAATAGCGATCAAATTGACACAATCATAAAATTTGCCACTGCTTTCCCCCATGCCGATTATCCTGCCGCAATCAATGCAGCAGAGGAAGCTGTGGGTTTAGTTCAACGCAATATTCACCCCCCTTTGATACTTATTTCATTGCTTTTAGTGTGTCGTAACGTATTTTTGGGCGTAAATGATTGATGTGTACGGCTCCTTGTGAGCATATTTCGTACTTGGATGGTTGTAATATGTACTATCATTTCACAGCACATACTACCATATACTCGACAACATTGGCGCAAAATCAGGCTTTATTGGCATGATGATATTTGAGCCATAATCCTTATTTTCATATTTACTCAAAAAGCAGCTCATATTTTATCACAGACAGAACAAACAATGACAGTAACAAAAATAGAATTACCCTCGCCGGATACCTTACCCTCTGCGGCTGAAGTATCCATAGCAACAAGTATTCGCAAACGTAAATCACACTGCACGGCATGCAGCACGAAATCATCGAAAGATGGAGGCTCTTGTAAAAATTGCGGCGGTGGGTGCGGCACAGCGATTGATTCATTGCAAACAGAACAAGAATACGCATTTTTTAATGATTATCTTGGCTATGACACAGGCAAAACACATCGCCTTGTGGAAGTGTCATTCAAAGGCAATAGAAAATCTATATTTAAGAATGAGAATAATATTCAGGTTATTCTCGGCGAACCGGTTATTGTCCAAATTGATAAAGGGCTGGAATTTGGCAGGGTCAGCGCTGTGGGAGTGATTGCTGCAAATAAATGGAAAAAAGAAAGTGATGCAAAATATCCGCAATGGTCTATTGTGCGTAATGCTACTGAGGAAGATATTACCCAGCAAAAACACAATAGCGATGAAGAAAAACTCATTCTTTTTAAAACAAGACACTTAGTGAAAAAAGAAATTCCATTGATGAAGGTCTCGGAAGTGGAATGGCAATTTGACCGACAAAAATTAACGGTATTTTTTACATCGCCCGAACGTGTGGATTTTCGCGATTTAGTGCGCCAATTAGCCATTACCTATAAAGCACGCATTGAATTACGTCAAATCCATGCACGTTTAGAAACAAAACGACTCGGCGGCATAGGTCCCTGCGGGCTTGAATTGTGCTGCTCCACTTTCTTGGAAGCATTTGACCAAGTTACTATAGAACATGCTCAAGCTCAACAATTACCCAATAATATCGGCAAATTGAGCGGTATGTGCGGACGACTTAAATGTTGTTTACTCTATGAAATTGATAATTATGTGACAGCCTTACGTAATTATCCACCTTTGGATTCTATATTTTCTACACCCCAAGGTGAAGCGAAACTTATCAAAATTGATATTTTCAAAGATATTGTCCATCTCATTGTTCCTCAAACGCATACATTTTTATCTATGACTCTTGAAGAAGTCAATGGCTACAGACGGGACGGCAAAGTACGCATACCCGAAATGCGATAATTAATAATGCACTATAAAACACAAAACTCCTCTGAAATTATATTCGGAGGAGTTTTTTTTTGAAAATGATACTATACTTTATTATTACACAGCATCTATGTATCTAAACTTCGAAGAAAGAATTTTCTCATTATTACTTTTTACTCAAATTATTATCATTATGTCAATAATAAATCTTTGAATTTAATATCAAACTCAGCTTCTAAGAAATTTTGTGTTGTCTTTTGTGCTTGTAATGAAGCTTTAATAAGTTGAGTTGTAAACAGACCTGATTTACTTTTCCACTTTGCTTTTTTACTGTCCACTGCTTTTATCCAATCAATTTTCACAAGAAATTCTGATTTTTCATTATCACAGTTGTCAAAAATATTGGGTTCTTTGAGTGGTAATTGCCTTAATGGTTTCTCATCAACTTTAAAATCATTGACTCTGATTGCTTTTTCAGTTACTCTGCCGATACCAACATAGCCACGATTTTTAAGGTAAGCAACCACGATGTCGCCGGGTTCTAAGGTTCGCATTGGGTTGCTCCATTTTATATCTTGTCCCGCTGATAAGAAACCAAATTCTTTGCAATCAGCCCAGCATCGGTGAATACCTTCTCCAACATTTACATAATAGAGTCCATTATTGAAATCAAACCCCGAAAGGTCTTGATGAAATGTATTGTGTGGTCTGAATTTTTCAGCAAAATGTCCGGATGATACATTGGTTAGGCTTCTACCTAATTTCCAAAGGAGAGTTTTCTCAATCAAAAGGGCTTCATTTTCTGTAAGTCCTGTAGCAATGACTTTAATTATGGGTTCAAGTCCTTCTTTTGTTATTGCTTTAATACGTTTTACTTTTTCAGTGTCACTGTTATCGTAAAGATGAGTAATTTTTCTACTCCCTTTTCCTTTGCCATAGTAAAACTCTTCAAAATTTCTTGGGTCTATGTAAACATAAACGTAGTAGGTTGCCGTAGTATCTGTCATACAATTATTGGTAATTATTGTCGCACTGTTTTCATTTCTCCAAAACTACAAAACTTTTCGGATATGTGCAAAAAGATACAGAAACATGGTCTATGATAGAATAGACATAAAGATTGATATGACCTTTTTGTATTATACATCAACATACAATCATTTTTCCCTATGGTACAACATATAAAAAACAATCTCTACTTATACAATACTTTTTGCACGGACATATGGTTATCTATACATTTTATTGTATATTTGTTTTTCATTGTTAATCTATAATGTATATGCGCCATTCCAAAGTTCGTTTCCCTAATATCAGCTCCCGTGCATGGGAACATCCCGCCGATAGAGCAGCACTTTCAGCATTACAATCATTACCCGGTTTAGATGTATTGTTACAAAAAATGGTCGGTGTGACTGTTGAGCGTTCTTTGCGTCTGATTGCACTCTCATCATCAGTGCGGGTATCAGAGCGACAATTTCCAAAAGTCAATACTTTGTTTCGTGAGGCATGTCATATTTTAGACGTGAAAAAAATACCGGAACTCTATGTTTCTGCAAGCCCATTTGTCAATGCACGTGCCATTGGTATGGACAATCCATTTATCATACTCAACTCTTCACTTTTGGATACATTGAGCGAAGAAGAACTGTTGGCAGTTATTGCCCATGAATTAGGTCATTGTATGTCAGGGCACATGTTATACTCGACATTGCTTATATTATTGACACATTTTTCTATGCCTATTTTATCAAGCATACCACTTGGAGCAGCAGCTTTATCAGCTATTCGTATTGCACTTATGGAATGGTATCGTAAAAGTGAATTATCCTGTGACCGTGCGGGATTACTTGTTGTACAAGACCCCGATATTTGTTATACCTTAGAAATGAAATTAGCCGGAGGGAATAGAATTTCCGAAATGAATATTAATGAATTTTTTGTACAAGCGTATGAATATGAGTCTGGAGGGACAATGGTGGACGGCATCCATAAGATGCTGAATTTATTGGGTAGAACTCATCCTTTTCCCGTATTGCGTTTAGTAGAATTAAAAAAATGGGTAGATTCGGGAGAATATGCTCGTATCTTGAATGGAGGTTTCGCACAAGCTGATAATGATGCACCGCGTCCATACAATGCTCCGCATTATGCAACTCAGGATGACAACAAAGAGGAAAGCGTAGCGGATAATATGAGGGCAGCAGCGCAAAAGTATAGAGAAGAATTTATGAACTCATCCGATCCTTTTGTATCAACAGTAACGGATATTGCTAATTCTGCTGCTGAAACTGCTAAGATTTTTGCAGAAAATTTGAAAAAAAAATCTGCGAAATAGGATATGCGATAGTATGTCACCTTATGGTTATGTATCTTTGCGCTACATCGTAAATCATTGATATTCAATAGCATTATGAAATAATAAAACGGAATATTATACAAAAGTGCAATTCCATGTTGATACCTATTTTATCAAGTACTAAACGAATAAAAAGACTCTTATTTCATAGATTCAATATTTCTTTTGTTATTATGTACCTAAAATGCACTTCCTTGTAGTTAAGTTGATGATTGCATAGTGATATTTCATTAATACATACAAAAGTTGAGTGGTACATATATATGGTAGTGCAATACCGCTAAAGTTTAATAGTACATTTATAAATCTTGCTCAGACCATTATGACTTGATGAAATCTTCTTCAAGTATTGTTTTATGTCTTTATATTTTTCAGGTATAAGATGGGATCGTTTGCTGGTAAAATACAAAGTATTGGTTTTATGATGGTAAAATGGGCAGTATTCCATAAATTTAGTATTTATAATATTTCCCATATTTTCCGGATTACCCCATGTTCCATTAGGTTTTTTCCTTGCGATATACAAGTCACCGCTACCTAAACCATCTTTTGAATTGTATTTCGTATAAATAATAAATGTTTCATCTTTGGCTATAAATGCATTGAATTCATATCCCTCACTGTTAATATTATCACTAAGTATATGAGGTTTAGAATAATGAGTGTCTTGCCATTGACAAACGTAAATATCATCTTTGCCGAGCCCCTGTTTAGCATCCATTGTAAAATATAGATTACCATTGTCCGCAAGAGTTGGATAAAACTCATCATTTTCCGAGTTAACTTGTGAACCCAAGTTTATTGGTTTTGACCATTTACTCCGTTCATTTAAACGCTCAACATACCAAATATCAAAATCACTTTTAGCAGTGTCGCCTTCTTTTTTAGGTCTATTAGATGAGAAATACAATCTTTTTCCATCAAAAGATAAAAATGGCTCTAAATAAGAATAATTGTCACAAAAAGAAAGCAAGACAGGGTTGTTCCATATATTATTTTTAACGCATACTATTTGAGAAAGTTCTTGATTTGGACTTTGAATTGTGAAATAGACCTCTTTTTCATCTACGGAAACACAAAAATCTCTCGTATTATAATATTGATGTAAAGTCGAATTTGCTATTTCAATGTCTTGTCCAAAAGCTGATAAAGAAAAAAAAGATACCAGTAGAGAAGATAAAAGAATTTTCATAATATATATTGTTTAATATCAAATTTTTGTCTTAGTACAATGTAATGTTCTATTTTTTTCAAAACCACAAAAAATTAGCTACATAACAACAAGGATTCTATATATCATGATAGATTAAACTTATTGCCCCTGCTTGAAGAGTTTGCTATCTGCCCAAAATGTACCGAATGGAATAATCGAAGCCAAAAGTGCTAATAGTGTTTTTTGTATGTTCCACTGTTCTTTTATTGTAATTTGAATAACAGCAAAAACATATAATACGAATAACAAGCCATGAGCAAGCCCAAAAAACTTATTTGGCTCAGGCATTTGAAAGGCATATTTTAAAGGCATCGTTATGAAAAGTATTACTAAAAACGATATGCCTTCTATAAAAGCGATTATCCGAAGTCTGCCCAATTGTGTTGTTAATAATTTCATAGTTCAAGTTTATTTACTTTATATCGAAACAAGTCCATTAGGAGTTTTTTATTTTTTATTATTAGTCTCTTTTGATTCAAGGGGAAAAAGGAAATTACAGAATCAATGTATAAAGAGCTATCATTATACAATATCATTTGAGTGTGTTGGGTTGAAATGTTTTCCAGCTATGCCAAAACTCTTGATAAGCCGTTAGGGGTATTAGATGGGATGAGGTATTTATTCCAACGCCATTCATTTTGTATCTTTTCGATTGAAGGAAAATTGTGTCATCAACAATCGTCGGCATATCAGCAGAATTGTTCTTATAGGCAAAAAAACTTTTATTATCTTTACAAAGAACAACGAAAAATTTGGTATCATCTATATTACTATGCAAAATTCTTTTCCGGAGTAATTCATTCCAATCAAACACTCTGCTTTTTTGATTAATTTTTACGCCTATAACCCAACTTTTTTCTTTCCAGCTTTGACTATTCGTACCTGTCAAACTCCTTTTACTTTTACCGCTTTCATAGTTAAAGGAAGTATCGTAACTATTGACACTAAGTGAATCTGCTTGCATAACAAGTGAATTTGGATACAACTTCAACCATTGCGAGAGACTAACCTGACTGCAATGCAGTTCAATAAGTTTTGCACCTTTTAACTTTCCTGCGATCGCTTCCCCTGTACTTTGTCTCCACCAACTTTTAGTGCTCTCATCTTCTATCATTGCATTAAAATGATCCATACCAACTAATCTAAATTTTTCTACTTTACCATTGACAGTCGGATCATACACACGCCCTGTTCGGCACACTGTACAATAAGTTACTAAAATCGGCTTACTATTAAGTGTATCATATATAAAGTGGTGATATCCTAAATATTGTAAGGGGTAAGCTTTGGCAATACCATTATCAACAACACCAATGACTAACCGATTAGAGTCAACTTTATTGTTTTGTGCATTTGCCAATTGTAATTTTTCAGGTTGTGTAAATATTGCATCTGCCGTCATTATAAAGTTTAGGACATAAATTACAACAGCAAATATAGTGAGCGGAATTATCGGTATCCATTTCCTTTTCCACTGTGACTTAAACAAACCCACCAATAAAAGTATAGATAATAAGAGACGAAATGTCCATCGCCAACTATAAATAAAATAAGCGAAGTCAATACTATCTATTTGTTGGCTACCGGGTAGCGGCATTACAAAATATACATTTATTATTTCAAATAGAACAAAGAATATTACAGCGATATAAAATATTGATTTCATTTTTAATTTTACCTATTAAATTTAATAAAAAACACATAAATTATTGCAACATAATATTCTTTACTGTGATAGATGTCCTACGCTTTATACATTATCACACATTTTTCTAAAAAATTACCGATGAGTTGTGCAAGAGTTACCCGTGTTAGCGGTATGTGGTTCTTCGTTAGTCATATTTTATCCTGTCCAATCACTCCAAAATTCTATTTCTTTTTTCGGCTCGTCAAGCAACTCAAATTCTTCTGTCAGAGCAAAACCAAATTCGTTTGCAAAGTATGTCGATAAGTTGTAACCATAATAAATAATGTCCATTTGGTGAACAGAAAAAACTGGATTGTCATTTTCGTTAGGTCGGCTTGGAATGTAACGATGCGAATAAATAGGAATTAGTTTCGGATAAGTTTCGTAGTGTCTTTTCGCAATTAAAACTTTGTGGTCATAGTTTTCTGGACGATTGCCCCAACTGTCAACCCAAAATTCGTTCGATTGCAAGTCAAATAACATACCTTCTAATGGCCAGTCAAGTCGTGAAAATATTTTCTCGGCTTCGCTTTTCGATTTTAGTCCAAGTCGCCAGTTTACAAAACTGTCAGAGGTCGGCAAACTTGTCTGTAAAAACAATTTAAGGTCAGGTGGAAATTGGAGATTGAATTTTGTCTCTATTTGCAAAACTTCATCGTCAGTCAGTCCGCTGTCAAAGTGAACACCTTTGTCGGTCAAAAGTCGGATGATATGTTTGGTTTGTTCTATCTTCATAGCATTACCGCTAACGTTTTGCAGCTTGACGCAGGTGACTTTTCCGAAGCGTCTCACGTCAAATATAAGAAAAATTTGGATTAAAAGTCAAAAACTTGACATTAAGATAAACAGCCACTTGCTCTTAGGCGCTATTATAGACGTTTTTATTACCATGTTACTCTATCGAATGCCACTAAATTGTTCATTGTGTCAAATGCAATATTAAAATAATATGTTCCATCTTCTGTCAAATTCCAATAGTAATTATCAGTAAACAATTTTTCATTAAACTCCTTTGAATTTTCTCTAATGTCGTTACCAAACAAGAAAGGTCTTGAGTCCTTTTTGAAATTTTTGTTGGAACGAATATTTTCCCTGAGTTTCTTAATAGTTGGTTCGTCTATATGAATAATTGCTGATGCAGAGTAGTCTCCATGTATGTCGGGATAAGTAGAACCTTTTACTAATATCTTTGCATTGTCGGGAAAGCCAATATTGGTGTTGTCAGAAAACTCCGATTCGTAAAAACTGTCGGTTGGATAGAATGCTGTATAAGTCTGAAACGCTGCAAATATTATCGTTATAGAAGCCAAGATTATCTTAGTCTTTTTATCTGTTAGCCAAACTGAATTTACCCAATACTTTGATTTTAAATGTTTAATTACAAAAAATAGCGGAACAATCGCCAAACAAGTCAGGGCAGCTATTAATGAAAATATAAAGATAATATATAAAGTTGCAATCAAATAATACATTGGTTTATCGTCCTTTAAAATACCCTATAACGTATTGCCGCTTTGCGAAGGCGGGGATTTTCAGCACTGAACTTCATTAGATGCACAAAGCTCGAATTTAGCACTTCACTATCATAGTAGCACCAAACCCCCGCTTTTGCAAAACGGCTGTTAGCGGTAGTACTTCTATTCAAAATTAAGTATTTCAGTCGTGTCTCTAACTGTTGTTTGTCCGTCATTATCCAATTCGTACTTATAAATAATCGTGTTGTTTTTTAAATTAAATTCGTCTTTGTCTGCGTCAATAGGTCTGTCAATGTTTATAAAGCCTAAATGTTTTTCAAATATGAATAGTTTAGGTTCAACAACTTCATATGAGCAACAACGAGCCATAAAACCTTGAAATCTGTCGTAAATATTTATTGTCTCTGTTTTATATTCTGTCTGTTTTGGAAAAATAGGAATTAATACAAGTGAAGACAAAATAGCAAGGAAAATTCCACCGAATAAAAAAAACAGTCCTGTCAAAATACCTGAAATTGCATAAAATGAATAATAAATTACTGTTTTCTTAAATTGTCTAATTGTCGTCAGGAACAAAACAAGCCCTGTCAAGTATAAAATAACTTTTAGTATAAACGTTAAGTTTTGATTTAGTCTATAC